>Ga0209986_10005789_pt1 | contig 10191 bp, 7 predicted proteins | sample BlataG_FD_183168 | JGI IMG/M metagenome (GOLD analysis project Ga0209986, IMG submission 183168) | Deep subsurface microbial communities from Black Sea to uncover new lineages of life (NeLLi) - Black_00105 metaG (SPAdes) (version 2) | ecosystem: Environmental > Aquatic > Marine > Oceanic >...
TCGCCGGTATAGCGTCCATTGTGCCGGCCGGTATTGGCGCCGGCCTGGGCACCATGGCAGATATTGGAGGGGCAGCCTTTGGAGCGATAAAGGGAGAGGGCTTTGACCTGGACGCCCTAAACGCCCGAGCGGCCGAGAGGATGCGCGGGGTCCGGGGTACAATGCTGGCGGTGGCTGGACTATCAGAAAAAGAAAAGACACTGGCGGATATACAGATCACGGTGACCGAACAGATGAAAATCGGCACGGCGGCCGTGAGGGAATTGGAAGGCGGCTATGTACAACTTTTCTCCGCCACCGAGGCGACATACAAAGCCTTTAAGGACATGACGGATGAAGAGATCGTGGCCCTGGCAGCCACCGGCAAGGTAACGGGGGCCTTTGCAAAGAATCGGGAAGAGTTGGCTGCTGCCCTCGGCCCGTTTCGGTTTCTCACCGATGCGATAGCAGATCAAGACGACCAACTGACCGAACTTGTGGACACCTATGAGGACGCGATAGCTGCAGAAGAGGCGATAAAGCAGGCTGCGGCTGAGGCTGCGGCCGCCCTTGAGGCCCAGAAGCAAGCCATACAGGAGACGCTAGACCTGGCCAAAGAGGTGGCGCCGGGCCTCACCGACACGATAGACAGCGCCATGGAGGCCATGGCCGAGGGCTTGCAAAAGGCCGGTGTGGAAAGTGCCGAGGCCCTAGAATTGATCACGGCCAAGGCTCAGCAAGCCGAACTTGACGCGATCGCAGCCAACCAGGCCGCCGTGACCAAACTGGAGACAGATTTCGCACGCGATCAATTGCGCCGACGCCAGCAATTTAACCGGCAGTGGGAACGGCTGATCAGGGAACAGAATGACACGAATATAGACGCGGCATGGGAGTACGAATACCAACGCCAGCAACTCCTGATTGAGGGTGACGAAATCGCCCTGGCCGAACTGGAGGCCCGATATAAGCACGAACAGGACACCAGGGACCGGGATCAAGGCCAGGAACGCAGTGACATGCAAGAAGAGTTTGACCGACAACAGGCCGAACTGGAGGCCGCTTTCGAGGAACGTGTCAAGGCCCTGGAGGACCGGCTACAGGTCGAATTGGAGAAAGTCCGGGCCGAGGCCGATGCCGCAGCCAAGGCCCAGGTGGAAAAGGACGAAGAGGCCAGGGCCAAGCAAGAGGCCAATGCGGTGGACTTGCACGAACGGCTGGGCGAAATGCTTTATGATCAGACCAAGGGCAATGACGAAGCGGCTGCCCTGATCTTATCCGCCTGGTCACAGATGTATAGTGGGATCGAAATCGACGCGATCTGGACGGCCTACCGGATCCGGGCCGAAATGATGAGTACAATCAATATGATCCTGCAGGCCCAGTCAGCACTAAACCAGTTGCGCAACACACCGGGGTCGGGTTACATCCCCACAGAAGAGGAAGGCGACATAGGCCCATGGTCACACACCGGGGGTTATACGCCTGGGGTAGAGCGCAATGTTTTCACAAAGCCGGGCCAGTTTGTTACCACGCCCAGCACTACGCAGGCCCTAGAACAGGCCCTGGGCGCCCGGCTGACCCAAAGCGCCCTGCAGGGCCTGGCGCTGAGCACTACGCAGCGGCGCCTTTTGGACGTGAACATTAAGGGCACCGGGGTGCCGGCCAACATGCTGCAGAGAGCCTACCGGGATATGATCAAGGCGATGACCGAAGAGTCAGGAGAGTATTAAAATGGCAGCCTCGGGTTACCAGATCGGCGTCACGCCGGCCAACATGCAAGATCTAACGGACATAGGGGTCCCGGATCCGCTTTGGGGTCCCCTCTCAGATTTTACGCCCTGGTCAGATCTCAAACAACGAGGGGACGGTGAGATCGTCGGCCGTGGCCTGGCCACGGTGACCTGGCGGTTTAACATATTATCAATCACCCAGATGGGCGCCCTCCTGTATTATTGCAGCACGGCCGGCGCCCTGGTGGCCTCCAAGACGGTCTACATTCGGACGCGGATCCCCTCACCCAACATGACAGATCGCGTTTTCGAGACGTATAAAGTCCTCATGCTTTGCCCAATCGAGCCCGAGGACGCCCAATACCAGGAGAACCGCCTTTACCAGGATCTTGAACTAAAATTCATTCAGGCCGAGGTCGCGGCATGAGCATGATGGAGGTCTTGATCCTCGCAGCCGGCGATCAAACCCGGTGGCAGATCGACAACGTGATACCAACGCCCAAACAACTGGTGGACATAGCAGGCCAGCCTTTGTTGGAGCGGACCATAAACATGCTGGACCGGGAGGGGTTTTCGGATCCGATCCTGGTCACCCACCGGCCGGACTTTGTGGCTTTGCCATGGGTCAGACGGACGTTTGACCCTGCAGGGCGCCGGTGGACGCTGGAGACGCTATATTCTACGCGCCACCTTTGGGGCCAGCGGACGGTGGTCCTACTCGGGGATGTGGTATACTCGCCCGAGGCCCTGGCCAAGATCCTGGCCTACCGTGAACCGATAGCGTTCTTTGGCCGGCGTGAACTGCGGGGCCGGATCGTGGGCCGGCATTATGAGATCTTTGCATTATCATTCGACCTGGGCAACCGGGGGATCATTGTGTCTACCCTGGAAAAGCTGATCGCCTTGCTGGACGCCGGGATCTTGCCGGCCAACGCCAGACGGGGCAAGTTGCGCATGTTTTATGAGAACTGGATAGGCGTACCCATGGGATCCTTTGAGCATGACCAGTATCTTTTCTATCCGATCGAGGACTGGACCGATGACATAGACGAGATGATAGACTATCTCACGTTCAAACAATACGCAGTGGGGGGAGGGTGGTGTCATGCCTGCTTTAACGGTCGCTGACCTGGCATTGTTGCGCAGCGGGCCGCCAGTGGTCAAATACTACATGGCGATCGTGCCCCCTACGGTCATTTTTCAGGCCAGTCTTAACGATGCTGATGCTACCTGGGGGGACGATGATCTGCCCTATGACGGGGTGACGATCGGCGCCTGGGGGGACGTGACGGTCGGCCAAACGCTTTATTGCTATGAGAGCGATGGCGTCACCTACAAGGGGAAGGCCCGAATCAGGGACATAGACGGCAGCACGGTCACCCTGGCCCAAAACAACGACATAGAATGGACCGACGACGACATTTTACAGATCCGGGACGTTTTCGAGCCCTGGTCAAGGCCCACAAGCCAGGCGGACACAGGCGACGGCACCCAATACTACAAAGATGGCGATATAGCATGGGTGGACAACGACACATCTTTCCCGCCAAAGGCCAACGACCTGGGCGGCTGGGCTGGGTTTCTGAGCGATGCCGGCCAGGCATTTGTCCCGTTTGACGCAGGGGATTCTTTCGCCAACGCGCCCGGCGCTGCGATCTCCAGTTATAGTCGAGGTGCTGGTGACGGCGCCTATGTGGTGGGCAACGCCACGACGGCCATTGGTACGATCAGATTTTCATCCACCGGTTTCCGGTGGATCACCCAGACGGTCACCGACAGCAACGGAAAAACGGGCTTGATCCGCATGCCCGTTTGGACCTTTGGCGGTGGCTATGATCCGTTCAAAAACTTTGAGATCAAGCGCAGGTCAACCAACGGCCGGGACTGGGAGATCCAGTTGGAAGCCTGGGGAGATGTCACAGAAGAGGACATTTATCCCGGCGCCCAGATCATGATCTTTTCCCAGACGTATATCGACGGTGCCGACGTCACCGATGACCTTAACTGCCCATTCGAGGGCCGGCAGCCGATCAAGTTTTCCGGCTGGATCCTGGACAATAGCGTCCGGTGGAACTATGAAACGGGCGTTGTGACGTTTGCGGCCGGCACAATCGGCAAGGTGGCCGATGACATGCCCGGTTACGCCACGTTCCTTGAGGATGTCCCGGACGGCGATGAGAGCGATTGGCACAGCGCCCTAGATCCTACGGTCAGGTCCGCGATCTTTTTCTTGCTACACTGGCACACGACGATTCTGGAGTTGTGCTATATGGAGATTGAGCCGGACGAAATCATAGCAGGCCGGAAATTCAGGAAGGCGCCACCGTTCAAGCAGGTGGAAAGCGCATTTTTGCAAAGCAAGGGCATTTTTGCCTTGCTTGGCTGCAGCAAGTGGGGATCCGTCCACATTCGCTACGATCCGCAGATCCTCTCAGAGGCAAGCCAAGCCCTGGTGCCTACGGTTATCAATCTAACCGCATTCGATTGGCTGGAGGAACTGGAGATCGAAAAATCCGATCGGCCCAAAGCCTCCAGCGTGATGGGCGGCGGGATTTATTACGACGGCACGGCTGGTACACCCTATCGTGGTCGGGCACCGGGCACCAAGGGGCTTGAGAGTGGGAAGGATGTCAAGGCGGACAACTTGATCGTTGCTAGCCAGGCCGATCTTAACCTCAAATTGGGCCGCCTATTGGAGAGAGAGGCGAACCCATGGGATGATTTGTCAATCAAGCTAATGTATGACGTTTTTGAGCCAGCCCTGCAAGAGTACGTGACGATCACGGTCACAGCGGCCGAAAACCCACGCGGTCACGTACTGACCACCTCGGCCAAGTGGGTTATCCGAGGCGTGGACATAGAGGATGTGTCCAACGGAACGCATGACGTCACCCTGGAAGTCGAGGGCCTGGCCTCAAGTCTACCGGGGGCAGGTGATTACACCGGGGAAGAGGTGCCGATACCGGATCCAGACGGGCCACCAAATCCACCGGCGCCGGATCCGCCACCGCCAGACATCCCGCCACCGCCACCGATCTCACCAGGGACCGGGGACTGGGTGGTCGTGGGCACCGTAGGGGGCGCCGGCGTGTGCTACACCAAAAACGCAATAACCGGGGTGCCACCGACCTGGTATCCGCTTAACGACGGTCTGGGAAACCTGGATCCGATCGAAAGCCTGGCCATGGATCCGCTCAAACCCTTCCGGCTGGTCTGTATTGACGGCGACGGGGACGTTTACACCAATGTTTCATGGCACAGCGGCGGCGCCTGGCAGGAGGTCTTGACCAACGCTAACGCTTTATCATTGCTTCCCTATGGCGCCGTTTCCGTCATCTTGTCGCAGGTCTATTGTGGGGAAAGGATCAATGGGGACACCTACATTGTGATAGCGGCCGATTGCGTGCTGGCCGGGCCGGTCGGCGCGACATATCTCTTTTGGTCTTTTGATTTTGGTGGCAGTTGGGGCGCCAACGCAATGCACCAGGGTCATCATGGCGGTTTTAGCACAGCAACATGCCAGTATCTGGGATCCAGTATTTATTGGGCCATCTGGGACAGAACCAACAATACTACCTCGGGCCAGATCTTGCCTGTGCGAACGGAACAGTTAGCGGTCGCCGGCCGGTGTACGGCGTCGGGATCCCAGGGCCGATCAAACACCTTTCTAAAAGGCATTGCTGGCGGCAATATATTAGGAGATGTCCATCCCACATGGGCTATTCCGCCATGTCCGGAAATTACGGCACAGAACGTCATCAAGGATGGGCTTGGAGGGGCGAGCGTATCCAATTATAATCATAACGGCCCGCTGGCCTTGTGCCAACACCCAACGGCCAACGTATGGTATGGGGCCAGCTTCAGGACACATGAGAATTACGATACAGACGAGCCCCTGTGCATTGTCAAAGTCCAGGCCGACGCCACTGACTTGATGCCGGGTGGCTGGGCTTTCCCTGGAGATGAACACACCTTGGGCCTCGGGGACATGCCTGGCATGATGTTTACGCCACCGGTGGGTTGCGGATCAATTCCCTGGATGGGCCTGCGGGTCTACACAGATGATTTTGTCCAGTACACTGACATATACAAAGGGCCAGACGTCACAGATGGGCAGATCACAGTAACGGGCCATTGGCGCCATGGAAAGGCGTTTCCGGAACTGGTAGACACAATATGGGCAATCTCCTACCTGGGCCGGTCCTGGGTGGCTGGCGCCATTGCAGACGCGGGGGATCCACGTGTTTTCATGGTGAGCAAGTCCACGGCCGTAAACTATGCTGAGATGTGGGCGGACCATACGGGCAATCTTTACACGCTGGGCGCTACCGGGATCCTGGACATCCACCCAGATCCTACGAGGTGAACCATGCCAAGTGAAGCAACGAAAGCAGTCAGGAACTTTCGAGACGCGCAAGAGCCACGCCGGCGCTATTGGCAAGGTTGGATGATTGACTTTGAGGGTATTGGATCATCCAAGGTCACCGAGGAACCCGGAAAAGTCTATGTGCGCCTTGACCGTGGGCTGAGCGGTGAGGCCAGTGGCGAGATTATCAAAGCCTACGCCCGGATCAGGCCGATCGCCGGCTGGGCCGTGTGGGTCGGAACGACGCCGTATAGAGATTGGGAGTATACCGTCCTGGACGTGGACCTGGAGGCCATGGGCGGCGCGATCGACGGCGTGCCCACACTAGAGCCCCACCACATAACCCACGAATGGGGGGCGCCCTCGGGAAGTGACGACACCGTTTATTCCAAGTTTCTCCAGCTTTACGACTTTAGCGTGTGGCCATACGGCGGCTTGACCGTAGAGATCAAGGGCGGCCAGTTTGACCCGTCCGGGACTACACAAACGCTAAACCAAACGGTCGTGGATCTTTCAGCTTACCAACCGGATCATGGGTGTCTGTACGCCCTGATTTGTATCTCACCCACAGGCACAATTGAGGTAGTGCCTGGCCAGGTGGCCGATGGTTTTCTGGACTTGATTGACATCCCACCGGCACCCTCTAACGACCATTGGGAGATCGCGGCCGTCCGACTTTGCGCCGGCGTGGACACAATCGTACAGACGCCCAGGGACACCAATATCACGGACCTGCGTTTCGCCAACATGGGCTGGGCCGGCAAGCGATACGGGGGGCACAATCCGGTCACCCTGGACGTCAATGCGGCCGACTTGATGACCTTGACGGATCAAGAGATCGGGCTGCAAAATCAGCCCTCGGGGACGGTGTACGCGGCGCCCACCGGTGGGAACGGGATCCCGGACTTTCGTTTCCTGTATGATAGTGACATCCCGGACATCCATACCCACTATCCTGGAAGCATCCCAACTAGCGCCCTGGAGGATCCAGGAGGGATTGGCGTAACGACCTTTCTGGAGTTGACCGACACGCCGGCAGCCTACGCGGGCGGCGGTGACCGGGTGGGGCAAGCGCCGATTATCAATGCAGGGGAGGACGCCCTGGAGTTTACGGCCGTCTTGCTGGCAGATGGTACGATCATGGGCGCCACAGCTCAGGCCCAGGACTTTGGATCCAACGGGATAAAAACCGATGAGATCCAGGAGAGCACCGGCGCGGCCGGCGTCTTGATCTCCGATCGCGCCCAGTTTGGGGCCGAAGTGGGCCTTGGCACAGCCACGGTCCCGCATGCCGGCGTCGGCTGGGCAATGCTGGCCCTGGAAGGTCCCAGCGGCAACGCGGCCGGGCCGCACATCCAGATCACTACAGATTCTAACGACTATCCACTTCTGCAGGTCCTGGCCTACCAACACGACACTATAGCGATCGCCTTTGATGCTTATTACGACGGCGCCTGGCGAAGTTCGGACGCCGGATCCAGTTTCCGGATTTACAAGCAGGGCGATGAACTTTCATTCGATTATGACACGGCGGCGGCTGGTGGGGCAGTTACTTGGAACACCGGCATACTTCTAACAGCAAGCGGCAAGGTGGGAATTGACACGGCCACAGTACCCCACGCTGGTGTTGGTGCGGCTATGCTGGCCCTAGATGGGGCTGACGCAAGCGCGGACGGACCACACGTGCAGTTTACTACAGACGCGAACAATTACCCAACCATGCAGATTCGGAACTGGGCACACGATGACGTAGAGATCGCTTTTGATGCTTACTTTAGCGGCGGCTGGAAATCAAGTGACGCCGGATCTAGTTTTGTGCTCCGGAAAAACGCTGACAAGTTTTCTCTCGCTTATGATGTAGCGGCGGCTGGTGGGGCAGTTACTTGGAACACCGCTCTTTCGATAAACACTTCTGGAGAGATTGGGGTAGGAACTGCGGCTACGGCAAACTCTTTTTTCTATGTCTACGATGCAACCATAAGTACAACTGCGACCTGGTATGGTTATCGAGGATATTTTGTCAAAACAGCGGGGGCCACAAATTACAGCAATAGTATACTCGGTGTCTCATCAACGATCAACTTAAACCAATCAGGAGGGGAGATTGGTGGTTTTTATGGGGCTTATCTGTCATCTCTCTTGACTCTTGGCACAGTTGGTAACGCTGACAGCGGAATCTCCAGCATGTGGGGTGCCTATCTCCTTGCAGATGTAAATGGTGGAACGGTGACTGCTAGTGTCCTTGGTGCTCAGACACAGGCAAATATACAAGGCGGCACGGTAAATTCTCATGTTTACGGACATTACTCATACGTCAACCTGGATACCGGAAGCGTTTTGGGTAGAATCTATGCTCATAGAATCGACGTAGACATTGCGGCGGGAATGACAGCTGTTGATGATAAAGTTTTTGGCCTTTATCTCAAGGTCGATGATCAATTCGGTGTGGCTGACACTGTTTATGGTATTTACTTGAACATTGCAACTGGGGTGGATTGGGCTATCTACTCACCGAACAATGTGCCCAGCTATCACACCGGAATCTTTGACGCGGCGGGCGGGGTCAAGACAAAGTACGCGGTGACTAACACAGATGCCACCCCTACATCTGCCCAGCTTGTCACAGCATTCGGAGCGCTTGCTACACTAGGAAACGGATTCATTGGGGTTCTAAACGATGCAGACCTTGGAACCAACGTCTGGTTGTGCGTTGTTGCTGATGAAGCCTGGCAAATAGTCCAATTAGCTGCGGCACCGTAAGATGCCATTAGCAGCACAATATTACACCGAAAAGGAGAGTAGTATGAACATCACATTATCAACTTGGGAAAGGGTCCACCTGGCAATGGCAGTTGGGTCACAGCAAGGCAACGTGGCCAGGATCAAATCACTGACCGGGATCCTGGACGTCTTGGAACTGGACACCGGCGAGAAGCTGATGACGGGCTGGAGCCAGACAACGCCGGGGGCGGTGACGTGGGCCAACAACCTGGACTGGACCCTGGACTTTTCAGATGATCAGTTCAAAGAACTTTGCGCGGTGGCGATCCCCTACGAGCGATGGCCGGTCCACCGGAACGTGGATCAGATGATCACCAAGTTGACCAATGCCATGATGCTCAAAAAGGCCAACGATCCCGAATAATCTGGGTGATCTGCAGGCCAGCGATAGAAGCACCAAACAATGGCAACCAGACCGGCCAAAACACGCCGGTGGCCAGCGCCTTTGATCTTGAAAACGTGTTGGCTCTGGCGCCCTCATAGATACCCACCGCGCATATTCCATACCAGATCACAACGGGCAATGGTAGACTTGGCATTTTTACGCTTCCTTTTCGTCAAAGTCGGATCTGCGCAGGGAGATCCTGGAGTCCTGCAGGTCGTGGAAGTGGTAAATTTCTACGCGGCCGATCGGCAGCCGGACCAACACCCAGGCCGCGATCCCCACCAAGATCACCACGACCAGGCCCAGGACCACGGCGGCAAAGTGTAGGGTGATGGCGGGCCAGTACAATACCAGGCCGAGGGCCGCCAGGACTGCGAGCGGCCACCTGAAAAGCCACACGAAACGGATCATTCTGTAAAATCCTCTCCTATGATCTCAAAGTCACGGCCGGGCGGCCGGCTGGAGGGGGTCCACCGCTCAGCACCTGGCCAGCGTATATCAGGCCCTTCCGAGGGCTGCAGCACCATGATGGGCCTTTCAGTGGGTGCCCTGGGTGGCGTGGTAGGCTGATGAGCAGGCCGGCGAGATCTAACCGCCGCCCAGATCCCCAGGAGCAAGCCGGATCCGAGGCCGGTCGGAACGCCACAGCCGGCGCCCAGTAGAAAGCCCTGGGCTTTCAATTGCGCCTCGGGGGTGAGATTATCAAACCACGCCCAGACGGCCACGCCAATGGCCAACAGGATGGTCATGACCACCAATAGAATCCTACCTTTGGACATTCTTCTTACTACCCCTTCCGGATCCTTGTTTTTGAGGGATCCTGCGCAGTAGGGCCGGCGCCCAGTGGGTAGGAAGAACCGTACCCTCCAACGGCCGTTCTTGGGATGTGCCAGATCCGCGAGGGTCCGGCCGTTGGAGGGCGGGGGTGGGACCGGTGGAGGCGGTCA
>Ga0209986_10005791_pt1 | contig 10190 bp, 8 predicted proteins | sample BlataG_FD_183168 | JGI IMG/M metagenome (GOLD analysis project Ga0209986, IMG submission 183168) | Deep subsurface microbial communities from Black Sea to uncover new lineages of life (NeLLi) - Black_00105 metaG (SPAdes) (version 2) | ecosystem: Environmental > Aquatic > Marine > Oceanic >...
CGGAGCGTTTTGTGTTTTACGTTCCAACGCAAGAGAGCATTGGAACGAGGTTTGCGGGATGTAAATGTAAATTGATCATCGACGAACCAAGGACACTTCTCGAGTACAATCCCAATATGCCCGCTGTTTCTGTATTAATGCCGTGTTACAACGCAGCCGAAACGATCGACGAAGCTCTGCGTAGCCTGGCATTGCAGTCATTTACGAATTTTGAAATTGTCGCCGTAGACGACGGCTCGACCGACGCAACGCCGCAGATCTTACACGACTGGTCATCCCGGGATGAACGCATACGCATCATATCCCAGGAACACACGGGGATTGTCGAGGCTCTAAATGCTGGTCTAGAAGCCTGCCGCGCCCCCTATGTGGCTCGCATGGACAGCGACGACCGCTGCCATCCCGAGCGCTTGACCCACCAGGTCGCTTACCTCAAAGCCCATCCCGAGATCGACCTGGTAAGCTGCCGGGTGGCTGGCTTCCCAAAAGAGCAGGTGCGTGAAGGCTTCCGAATCTACCTGGATTGGTTGAACTCCCTGTTGACTGACGAAGACATCCGGCGAGAGATTTTCATCGAAAGTCCCCTGCCTCACCCCAGCGTGACCTTCCGGCGAGATGCAGTGCTGCAGGCGTGCGGCTACCAGGATCACGGCTGGGCGGAAGACTACGACCTGTGGCTGCGCCTGTATCTGAGGGGAACACGCTTTGCCAAGCTGCCGCAAGTGCTGCTGGAATGGCGCGAGAGCCCGGAGCGGCTGACCCGCAGCGACAGCCGCTACTCGCTGGAGAACTTCCTGAGGGCTAAGGCGCACTACCTGGCGTGCGGCCCGCTGGCAGGACATGATGCGGTCATCATGTGGGGCGCAGGCATGACCGGGCGACGACTGAGCAAACACCTGCTGCGTCAGAACGCCCCATTGGTTTGTTATATCGACGTTGACGAGCGAAAGATCGGGGGTACGCTGCGCGGGCTGCCGGTTTTATCCCCCGATGAACTCCCAGTCTGCTGGTCGCGCTGGGAGAATCCAGTGCTCCTGTCCGCAGTGGGAGCACGCGGGGCACGCATGCTTATCCGGCAGCGGCTAACAACTTTCGGCTTGCGTGAAGGAAAAGACTGGTGGGGAGTTGCGTAAGAATTAATTGTCCGTTCCCCCAATACACAATTTATTACTATTTACCTCCCCGCAGCGTGCGGGCAGCGAAAAACGCGACTGCTAAACCGGCTAATAAGAACAATCCCCCCAGAATGCCTAAAATTGGCGATCTGCCGCCCTCCGGCGCCGGCATCACCTGCGCTTCCGCCAGGGTTTCAGCATTTGCCTGAGCGCCGAAGTTAATGTACGTCTCGTCCCCACCCTTCAGAACCAGTTCGTAACTGGTCTCAGTGGTAGGATTGTAACCATCCGGCACGGCTACACTGACAGTGTAATCGTCCTCCGGCAGGTCTTCATAACACTGCGGCTCTAGCCCCATACCGGTGGGTGTGTTCTCGGAAACAGTTCCGGATTGATTGCTGATACTGATGGCGCCATCCGGGATGGAGGGCTCATCCTCCTGACGGATCGAATCGCCATTGCGGTCATCGAAAAGTAGGATACACAAATTGCCGTGACCCGGTTTGGGGGTTGGGGTGGGCAAAAACGGCGTCGTGGTGGGTGTCGGTCCAGGTGTAACAGTGATCTCTTCAGGACCGGCAAGTCCCAGCAGCAGTTTCTGGTTCTCGTATATCGTGTCGCTGGTCAGGTTGTTCAAACCCCTAATTTCATCAACCGGAACCCCGCTGATCAAAGAAATGCTCAAGAGAGTATCGTTGGCTTTTACGATCCAAATAATCCTGCCATCTGGTCCCGCCGTCGGGGTATAGATCGGGATCTGCCGATCCGGAGCTGCCTGGGCAGGTACAACTACGCTGAGACCAAGCTGGTTCGTAGTGAACCAGATCAATATAAGAACTACTATATGGAAAAAAACTGCGATTATTAGATTATGTTTGCGAAAACGAGTGAACATAGCAACGTAGATTATACTTGATTGTTGATCAGGGATCAGAAAATCAGAAACCAGGGATAGGGAATGCGCGTCGATCCGCGACCCTATATCCCCTAATCCCTAGCCCCTAAATTTTGCATTGAGGAACTCAACACTCTAAGGGCGAGCAGCGCTATGGCGTTGAACATCACAACTCCGATCACAACAACAATAATACCCGATAAGACGCCTGTTGACTCGCCGTAACCGTACAGGGGTACAGCTAGCATATCGCCAAAGGCGCGGCCCACAGAAGTGCCCGACATAAAGACAGCCATCATTGTGGCACGTGCGACGGGAAGTATCTCGTTCATCAAAGGCAGGCTGCTCACGATGGTGAATTCAAAAGTCAGATAGAAGAAGAACAGACCAACCAGCGCGCCAGCCATGCTGGTACCAAGAAAGGGCAGCCCCAGCGCTACTAGACTGTTCAGCAGCAACCCAATCCCTATGGCGCGCCGTTTGCCCATACGATCTGTTATGCCTATTACAAGCACTTCACCGCTGAGCTCAGAAACTCCGATAACCATTGAAGCCGCTGCCAGGGCGGCGATCTTGACCCCGAAGGAATCTTCTAACCAAACCCCGAAGATCAGGTTGACCAGCTCATTACTGGCACTGTAAGTTAAAGCCATGATGATACCCGCCAGTGCCGGCTTATAAGTCAGCACTTTCCGCAGGTTCTGCCAAGGCATCGCCTGGCTTCCATCCTCACTACGATCTCTCGGGAGCATCCATAACAATGCAGCCATAGCCAACACGCCTGCACCCAGCAAGAAGGGGAAGGGAGCAGTCCACCCGCCGCGGGCGATCAGAAATGCAATAATTGGCACACCGATGATGAAGCTCAGCGACCAACTGGTCTCGGTCAACGCCAGCGCCAAAGCGCGCTGCCGGTAGGGCACCCGGTCCCCAAGATAGGCTTGCATGGAAGGCAGGAAGGTTAATACACCCAGGAGCGACAAGACCAGCATGAATACGAAAGATGTGTAACTCGACCAAAAGACCATCAAGCCGACCCCGACTGTGAAGAGCGAAAGACCCAGGAGCATGCCAGTCCGGCGCCCCCTGGTGTCCGCGACGGTCCCCAGCAGCGGTCCAAACACACCGGATGCTGAACGCAGGGTCAGCGCACGTGAGAGTGTCACCAAATCCACACCCATACTGCGCCCAATCAATGGTAAAAAAGGATATACCATCCGGATTGTTGTATTCATCACCGTCCGGATGACAACAAAAACTGGTATTTGTAATCGCAGCGAACGCTTCTTTTTCAACGTGCCCTTTCTCTATGTATTTCGACTTTGAGCAAAAAATAGGCGGTCTGCCCAACCAAGGTCAAAGTCAGCAGCAGAAGCCCGCCAAAATAAAGCTGAATGCACCACACGTACATTGGAACCCAAAAGTTCCCCCTTTTTTACTATTCCTTATCCCTTTTCGTCCAACATCGGCATATTGAGATTAAAACGCTTAGCGGCCGCGATGGCCTCGGGATAGCCGGCATCGGCGTGACGCACAATTCCCAATCCCGGATCGCTGGTCAAGACACGCTCCAGACGACGGGCGGCATCCGGTGTGCCGTCAGCTACGATAACCTGCCCGGCGTGCTGGCTGTAGCCAATCCCGACCCCGCCCCCGTGATGAAACGAAACCCAAGTCGCCCCACCCACCGCGTTGATCAAGGCATTCAGAATAGCCCAGTCGCTGACCGCGTCAGTACCATCCATCATGCCCTCCGTTTCACGATTGGGAGAAGCTACCGAGCCGGCATCCAGGTGATCGCGCCCGATCACGATAGGCGCTCCCACGACTCCATTGGCGACCATTTCATTAAACGCCAGACCAGCTTTCAGGCGCTCGCCATAACCGAGCCAGCAAATGCGGGACGGCAGACCCTGGAAGGGCACCTGCTCACGCGCCAATTTTAACCAGCGCGCCAGATGCTCGTCCTGTGGGAAAAGCTCCAATACAACTTCGTCGGTGCGGTAGATATCCTGCGGGTCACCCGAGAGCGCCACCCAGCGGAAGGGTCCTTTGCCCACACAAAACAAGGGGCGGATATAAGCCGGCACAAAACCTGGAAAGCTAAAAGCATCCTCGACGCCGTAGTCGTACGCCCGCTGGCGAATGTTATTGCCATAATCAAAGACCTCCGCTCCGGCGGTCTGGAAAGACAACATCGCCTCCACATGGCGCGCTATCGATTCCATCGAACGGCGTTCGTATTGCTCGGGATCGTCCTGGCGGAGTGCCTCGGCCTCTTGTACCGTTAGACCAGCCGGCACATACATCATCACGTCGTGAGCCGGAGTCTGGTCAGTGACAACATCAGGAACCACGCCGCGTGCTACCAGTTCGGGAAAAATTTCGGCTGCGTTTCCGATCAGCCCGATCGATTTCGGCTCTTCGTTTTCCTTAGCTTCTGCAACCATCGTCATGGCTTCTTCGAGAGTGTCGACCACCACATCCACATACCCGCCTTCGAGTCTGCGCTGAGCGCGCTCAGGATCCACCTCAACGACCAACGCAACCCCCCGATTCATCGTGACAGCCAGCGGCTGCGCGCCGCCCATGCCTCCCAGTCCGGCGGTCAACACAAACTTGCCTTTCAGCGATGACCAACCGCGCTGCCGCGCCAAGGAACCTAAGGTCTCGTAAGTACCCTGTAATATGCCCTGTGTGCCAATATAAATCCACGAACCGGCTGTCATCTGACCGTACATGATCAACCCTTTGGCTGCCAGTTCGTCAAAATGTTCTTGAGTTGCCCAATGGGGAACCAGATTGGAATTAGCGATCAAGACCCGCGGGGCATCCGGATGGGTCTTGAATACCACTACGGGCTTGCCAGATTGCACCAGCAGCGTTTCATCACCTTCTAATTCCCGCAAGGATGCCAGGATAGCATCAAAGGCTTCCCAACTGCGAGCAGCCTGGCCGCGCCCGCCGTATACAACAAGATCCTCAGGACGTTCAGCCACTTCTGGATCCAAATTGTTCTGGATCATGCGGTATGGCGCTTCAGTAAGCCAGGATTTACAGGTCAGTTGTGTCCCGCGCGGGGCACGTATTACACGCGAATCAACCATAAAAAACTCCCAATTTAAGAAGTAACCCCTTCTGATTTAATTATAAGCGGCTTAATTATAAGCGAGTTAATTATATGCGGCTAACAATTAAGCGGCCAATAATTAAGCGGCTTACTTGATTGTAAGCTTGAGAGGAGGGAGCAGTCAGTGGGCAGGGGTTGGAGGATAATGGATAGGGAGTATCGAAAAAATTACGCCACAACGGTTTGTGGCGTTTCCTCTATTAAACCATCAAACGTAGCAGCCTGAAGGCGCCCAACCAACTCGGCTTGAGTTTCAACCCAAATGGGCCTCATCGGGCAGGAATCGCGAAAATCACAACTGCCGTTTTTAGCAACGCATTCGTTGAGCAGAATGGGTCCATCAATCGCCTCCACCACCTCGAGAAGAGAGATTTCTTCCGCTGGTCGCGCCAGAGATACCCCTCCACGTGCGCCGCGCGAAGTTTTCAGCAGACCTGCTACTGATAATTGAGATACTATCTTCGCTAAGAACGACGGGGGGATACTTTGGTCCTCGGCTATCATGCTTGTTGCTGCCCTGTGATCGGGTCCTAAACGAGCTAGAAAAAGCACCGCCCGCACCGCATAATCGGCTTGACGAGTGATTTGCATAGAAAGACTCCCTTTATAGATTATATGGATAGGATTTATTATCAATATTTTAGACTATTTTTAGCCAATTAGCAAGTGACAGAGGTCATTGCTCTGAGATGACTGTTATCTATTCTATATGATTATCATCTTTTTAGGACGGTTTGGGCATGCTTTATAAAGCAAATTATGGTAAGATTGGCGGGCAAGGTGCAGAGGTAATACCACCAATGGGTGGGGGGATGTAATTAATTACTGATGTAAACGGATACTGGTCGCCCTTGCAAGTAGTTATATAGGAGATACTCATAATGAAGCAGATATGTGTTGTAGGAGTTGGGTACGTTGGTCTGGTTTCTGCTGCTTGCTTTGCAGATTTAGGCAACCGTGTGATCGCTCTGGATATAGTAGAAGAAAAAATTGAGGGCTTGAAACGCGGCGAAATGCCCATCTACGAGCCCGGATTAAAAGAACTTGTCGAAAGGAATGTGAACGCTGGACGCCTCACTTTCACCACCTCGTACGCCGAGGGATTGGACGGCACTGAGTTTGCTTTCATCGCTGTTGGAACACCATCCGGCGTCGACGGCGAAGCTGATCTGCGCTACGTCGCGGCTGCTTCTGAAACAATCGCCAGGGAAATGCGTGCTCCACTCATCATCGTCAACAAATCCACTGTCCCGGTTGGCACCGGTGACTGGGTAGCGGACATCGTCTTGCACCACCAGACGGAATCAATTCCATTTTCGGTCGTATCCTGCCCCGAGTTCTTACGCGAAGGCGCGGCTATCAGCGATTTCATGAACCCCCACCGCACTGTGCTGGGCTCCATGGACCTTGAAGCAGCCGAAAAGGTCGCTCACCTGCACTTGCCTCTGCGTGCTCCCATCGTGATCACCGACCTGCGCACTGCAGAAATGATAAAGTACGCCTCCAATGCCTTCCTGGCGACCAAAATTTCGTTTATCAACGAAATAGCAAATGTTTGCGAGGCCCTAGGTGCGGATGTAAAAGAAGTCGCAGTGGGCATGGGTTATGACCAACGCATCGGAGCGCTATTCCTGGACGCCGGACTTGGCTACGGAGGATCATGCTTCCCGAAAGATGTAAAAGCATTGGCATACATGGCTGCTGAAAAAGGCCGTCACCCGCAACTGCTCAATGCCGTGATGGAGATAAACAATGACCGCCGCTCAATGGCTGTAAACCGCATCAAGGAAATGTTGGGTGAGACGCACGGCAAGACAATTGGACTCCTGGGATTGTCCTTTAAGCCAAACACTGACGATATGCGCGACGCCCCTTCTATAGATATCGCTCAAGCCTTGCTAGCCAGCGGTGCTTATGTGCGCGGCTACGATCCGGTAGCCATGGATGCTGCACGACCATTACTGCCGGATGTTGAAATGTACCCCGACGTTTACAGCATGGCGGAAGGCTGCGATGCCCTGATGGTAATCACCGAATGGAACGAATTCAAGAACCTCGACCTGGAGCGTATCCGCAATTTGTTAAATCAAGCAACGATTCTTGACGGGCGTAATATCTATGACCCTGAAAAGATGGCTGCGCTAGGATTCCAATATCGTGGCTTAGGTCGGGGTTACGACGGAAGTAAAACCGAGAATGAAATCAAAGTGCAAGCTGCTGTCGAGTGAGGTGAATAACAAGCGCCCACCTATTATTGATTACGAAGGGTCAGATTACCAGAGCACCTTCTGGGATAAAGGGGGACGCGAGTATGAAGACCAGGCGGAGGAATTGGCCCTGCGCCGGCTGCTGCCAAAATCCGGTCAATTACTGCTTGAATTGGGAGCCGGAGCCGGGCGAAATACACCCCGCTACCACGGATTTGAGCGCATTGTCCTGCTGGATTATTCCACCACCCAACTGCAGCAGGCTCAGGAACACTTAGGCAACAGTAGCCGTTACGTCTACGTCGCGGCTGATGTGTACCAACTTCCTTTTGTACAGGGGGCATTCGACTGCGCAACGATGATCCGCACTCTGCACCACATGGCTGAAGCGCCACGCGCCCTGCATCAAATACGAGGGGTGATGAGCAACGGTGGGACATTTATCCTCGAATATGCAAATAAGCTAAACTTGAAAGCTATCCTGCGCTATGGCACGGGGCGCCAATCTTGGAGTCCATTCACATGGGAGCCGGTCGAATTTGTTGAACTAAATTTTGATTTTCACCCCAAAGCTGTGCGCGCATGGCTGGGCAATAATGGTTTCAGAGTAGACCGGCAGTTGACCGTTTCCCATTTCCGCTTAGGTTGGGTGAAACGCTGGCTGCCCACACGCCTGCTCGTTGCAATGGACTCTATTGCCCAGTTGAGCGGAGATTTGTGGCAGTTAACCCCAAGCGTTTTTGTACGCTCCACAGCAGTGGGTGATACACCCAGACCTGCTCCCAATGAGCTCTTTCGCTGCACGATTTGTGGACATTCGCCCTTAGGCGAATCACCGGACTTCATCACCTGCTCTGCTTGCGGGCGCCAATGGGCGGTGCAAGATGGGATATACGATTTTCGCCAACCAATATAACTTCCGGAATAATTTCGAACCTATAACTTTTCCACCACCCAAAAATGTGAAAGTCCCAAAACCCGCAGGGGTGTTTTTTCCAGCAGCAACAATACCTCCCGCAGTGCTTTTCCAATGCCCGTCCGACGGGCGATAATGTTGTCGTAGGCGCCAAAGATCACCGTACGCCTGACAAATTTGACCGGCAGACCCACAAAGAGTTTTTCAAGTGTCCTGCGAGAATAAACTCGCACATGGGGTGCTAATTGAGCGCGTAAACCGCCCGGCAGATAATTTACCAGGGGAATATTGCCAAAGCGGTAACGCCCACACCAATAAATCCCGTGTGTTTCAAAAGGGTATCCTCGGTTGGGTGCAAAAATCACGATACGCCCACCCGGTCGGAGTGTTCGCACCATCTCCTGGACTGCCTCGCGGTCGTTCTGGACGTGCTCGAGCACCTCGTGGCTTAAAATCAGGTCAAAGACCCCGCCTGGGAACGGCAGACCCTCGCCAGCAGCGCACAATATTTGCACGTTCGAAAGCGTCTGTGAAACCCGATTTGCATCTTGGGCGCGCTCGAAATCGAATTCCAATCCAACCACCCGACCCACATGGGGCGCCATGTGCTCCACGTACATCCCGACTCCGCAGCCGTTTTCAAGAACCACACCACCTTCCAGCCCTACCCCAGCGTCTAGTATCATTTGGAGCCGGCGTTCCTGACCAGCACGCCACACGTAGGATGGTTCCCCACAACGGGCTGCCTTTTCCAGGTCTCGCTGATGCACCGAATCGCCGATTCGTCGATTCACCTGGCAACACCCTTCCACTTCATATATAACTCATTCTCAATTCCCAGCCGCAGGAGCACACGTCCAACTATATTATCAATGATCTCATCAAGGCTTGCGGGACGGGTGTAGAACGCGGGTACAGGCGGGAAGATGAGCGCCCCGGCTTCTGCTGCCATGCTCATCAACCTGAGATGCCCCCGGTGCAAAGGGGACTCGCGCAGGACCAGGACCAACGGACGACCCTCCTTCAGCATGACGTCAGCGGCACGCGCTATCAAATCGGCGGAGTAGGAATTCGCAATCGCGGATAGTGTTTTAATCGAACACGGTATGATTACCATCCCAGCCATGGGGAACGATCCCGAAGCAATGGCTGCGCCGACGTCCGCATGATCATAACTTACATCTGCCAAAGCTATAACATCTTCGACCTCCCAATCGGTTTCTTGTGAAATTGTGAGACGCGCAGCCGGGGAGACAACCAGGCGAGTCTCAATCTCCACAGACTGCAATACCTCGAGTAAGCGGATTCCTAGAATGACCCCCGAAGCCCCGCTGATCCCTACGACCAGGCGATCCTTGATTTCTCCCATTTTTTCCTCCGACTGCTCTAAAAGTTGCTTTCAGTGGACAGGCTTGCGACCCCAATGGATCGCGACCGTCCCGAACATCATACGGCGAAAGCCTACGTTCTTAAACCCCGCATCCATAACCCGGGATGCCAGTTGTTCAGGCTCCAGAAACGCCTGTGTCGAAGCCGGCAAATAACGGTAAGCGTCACTCTGACCTGTCAACGCACTACCGAGCATTGGTATCAGAAACCGCAGGTGAAATTTCACCAAAGGGGAAAAGATCGACCACCCCGGCGGGGTCGTATCCAGAACCACGATCATACCGCCAGGTTTTAACACACGGTACTGTTCGTGTATGCAAGTCAAAACATCGCCGACATTGCGCAGCAGGAAGCCCGAGACCACAGCATCAAATACTTGATCGTGAAACGGCAGGCATCCGGCATCTGCTCCGATCCAATCCAAACGGGAGGATTCGGAATGTGGTCGATCCGGGCGGGATTGTCCGACGCGCATCATCTGGATGGTGAAATCGACTGCTGCCGAACGACACGAACTGCACTGGCGAAGCGCTTCGCG
>Ga0209986_10005793_pt1 | contig 10188 bp, 5 predicted proteins | sample BlataG_FD_183168 | JGI IMG/M metagenome (GOLD analysis project Ga0209986, IMG submission 183168) | Deep subsurface microbial communities from Black Sea to uncover new lineages of life (NeLLi) - Black_00105 metaG (SPAdes) (version 2) | ecosystem: Environmental > Aquatic > Marine > Oceanic >...
TCTTTTGAAAGTCAGCGTCAGAATCGCTAACCCCAGTAGAAGTAGAAGTATCTACTGAATCAAGACCCAAATCCTTGCGAAGTCCCGCTTCTAAATCCTTGAACTCCTGCTTTTGTTTCTCCCCAGCCGCCTTAATATTTTCCTTCTGGATTCTAGCAACAGAAGTCAAAATCTTACCCTGCCTATCTGTCAAATTTTGGCTGTTTCTATCACCCCAATCAATACGCTTATCGCTGGGGTCAATCCCCAAATCTGTAATATGCTGGGTCATGTTGGCTTCAAATGCTCCTACAACCTCGTAGAAACCCCTTGTTATTTGGTCCCGTTGCTCTTGTGACTGGTGGAGTTGGTCTCGACCTCGCAATTGTGCCAGCTCTACTTTTTCTCTCGATTCTTCGTCAAGGCCCGCAAAACTGGACTCATAGATTGAAGACTTACCTTCGGCTCTCCTGATTCTATCCTCAGCCTCCCTCCTGACTTGGGCAATCTCTCTGTCTTTCGAACTTTGAAATTGTCGCTTTAGTAGCTCCTCTCTCTCAGCAAGGATTTCATTCATCCTCTCCTCAGTTAAAGGTTGAGGCTGTGGTTTAACTTGAGTTTCAGCCTCTGGCAATACAGTCTCACTCTCTGGTAAAACAGTGCCAAGTTGAACGTTTTTCTCGTCCTCCATTGAAAATTCCTCCTTTTTATTAAAACTGCTCCTTATTGAAACAGTTCCTATCTTTTCTTCTGGTGCGATGGAGTCCAACCTGTTTTTCTCATCGTCCCATAAACGTATTCGTCTTGTCTTTCTTTGTTACTAGGGAATTTCTTTCTAGCTTCTGCCTTTAATTTGCGTTCCATTTCTTTGGGCATAATTCCCTCCTTAATAACTATAAAAAAGTTGTAACATATTTGCGATTTCTCTGTTGCGTAACTTTAATCTCCTTCTTAATAGTGCTACCTTCCTTCTGGCAAACATTATGGTAGGCCCATTGGGATGTCTGCGTAGAAACCGCTTCTCTTCTCGTTCACCTTGAGTTCTATTTATTACTCTAGCTTGGTCTGAAATTTGCTTGTATTCTGGGGGATACTGTGCCCAGATTTGATTTTCAATTTCCCAATAGGGTTCTAATACCTTTCTGGCATAACGTAGCATTTTTAGGGCTTCGGGTTCGTCTATTCGCCTTTCCCCAATTAAAGATTCAACATAATCTATTGCGTCAACTCCATATTGCTGTATGAATTTCTCCCTACGCTTGTCCGCTTCGTCCCACCTGTATTCCCCAAATTGGTCATACATATCAGGAGAATACATCATCATATTATAATCTCGATAAGCTATATCTTGTGGACTCATATTCTTTAGAGCATCAGCGTTTAATGGCGTATTATAATATTCCCTGACCATTGAGAAATCATCTTTATCTAATAGAGCATCCCTCATTTGGGCTTTAAGCCAGAAGGCATTATTGACTCGTTCTCTAAACGCCCTGCCATCGCCAGTTGCATCAAACTGCTTAGAGGCTACGTCAATTTCATTATTGACAACCTGATTGATGTGCTCAATCTCAGCATTGTATTCATTCCATATTAACTGGTCACCCCTTGCCCATCTACCCGAATCCTCCTCGGCTTTCTCCGAGAGTTCTTCCAATTCGGGATTCTCCCTTGTTAGTTGCATTTGATATAATTTGCCATAGTCTTTATTTTTGCCAAGTTCATCCCAAGACATTTTATATTTCTGTTGTGCTAATTGGTCTTGCAATGCCCTCATATCCCCATAAGCACCCCTCGGATACCCCCTAGCTCCAGTAAACTCAGCTAAGGCTCTGGTTATTCTACCAGCAGGCTCACCACCCTCAAATGCTACACTCTGAACCCAGATAGGTAATAAGTTTTCGCCTATAATGGTCTTGGCAAGGCTAGGCAGACCATCCCTTGTAGGGTCTCCAATATAATTCTTGCCCGTAATTAAATCCATGCTTGTTCCCAGAACAGGGGAAAAATTACCCCTCATAAATCTGCCAGCATAATATCCCATATCGTCAGGGTCACTTGTCATTTTACCAAACAGATAAAGTAGACTTCTAACTTTAGAACCAGGCCCGATTCTTTGCCCTGCTATTTCAAATGTCATAAAATTAGGGGAAGTCGGGTCAAGATGGTCAGCTATTTCATCCGCGTCTTCACCCAAGGCATAAGAAACAGCGACAGTCATTGCCATTATTGCTGCCGTACCTTGTGCCACAGCCCTTCTAGCTAACTGTCCTCGTAAATTACCCTGTGCTATATCATATACCAAAGCACCTATAGCTCTGTTGTATTGTGGCGCCAGAACAAGTGCCCTTTCTATTTGTCTCTGTGAACTACTAATCCCTAACCGAGTGGTATTAAGTAATCCCCTGAACTCATTTATAAAGGCATCCACCTGCGCTGTTCTTACTGGTGTAGTTGCTAAGTAATCTAAGGAGACTGCTAATTTAATCCCCGCTGTATCCAGAGACCCCTCAAAGCCCCGCATAAATGGCTCTAACGGCTTACCTAATATCTTAAAAGGTCCCTTCCTTAAAAGCCCACCCCTAGCTGCCAACTCAGTCATTTCCGTGGTGCCACCCTTAGTCAATGTTAGCCCTACATGCTTCTGTATTAAACCTATATGTTTTGCATGCAAGTTATCAAGATATAGTGGGTCAAAAAAGGCTTTAACGAATCCCCCCATAGCTTCAACAAATACCTTTGGCTTATAGCCTGCCAAGAATATAAGTTGTATCCCAAAAGGACTAGCATCACCAGCCAATGCAAAGAATCGCCCTACTGCATTAACTTGGTTGATAGCATTAAGAGCTGAGTTAAACTTGGGATTTAATTCCTTCCTAATAATGTTTATCCATTCCTTGGATTCTGGCCCAGTAAAGACTTTACCAGCAAAAGCGGGAATATCTGGGACTTGTGTACCCGTGAATCCAGGGCGCATAGCCGATTGTCTAGCTTCCTTGAAATTCCTTGTGACCTCAGCCCATTCCTTCTTGTAAAAATTTCTCTGTTTTTGAGTAAAGCGCAATAGGTCATCCACATCACGCTGACTAACATCAACCCCTTGCTTTACCAATAATTTTATCTGCTCATATTCTTTGGGGTAATATGCTTTTATCCCCTTTAACATCTGCCCTGTTACAGGTTGGTTAGCTTTCAATTTGAGTGAAATACCCTCAAGTTGCTTTAGCGCCCCTTGAATTTCCTTCATCTCAGCCCGTGATGCAGCCATTTGCCCTGTAACTGCTACGGTTCTATGGGGTACTTTTTCGAGAAACCAATTAGTCCATTGTAGGTCTGCAACCCTATTATAGGCACCAACTGTATTGTAATAAAGGGCTTCTTCTTCAGGAAGATAACGGAATCCATCTTTAATAGCATCATCGATATTACTGTAAATGCGGGTTTTTTCTGCTGCTAATTTAGCCCCAGGCTTCCCTGGTTGTCCTCGCCCTATATAAGCAATTTCGGTTAGTTCATTTTGGGAGTCAAACTTACCGACAACTCGTCTACCTGCATACTCTCCACCCTCTTCAAAGGTGAGTTCCCTAACCTTTATCCCATATCGGTCAAGCAACGCCTTCTTTTCTTTCTCTAATAGAGATGCTTGTCTAATCCAACTCCGTTGTGGTTCTGTTAATTTACCAATGTATTTCTGGGGATAAGTTCTAATCGTGTTAAGGTGAACTTGCTCTCCACCTATTGTCATCAAACCTTCTGGATTTAGATTAAAGAGTTTGCGGGAACTACCCATTCTATTTAGTGTAGCAATGGCAATGGTAGCTTTATTCGCCCCCTCAAATCTCAGTATATCTCTACCAACTAACGATAATTCTGCTGGGTTTTTAGCAGTGGCAGACCTACCACCTATCATTTGACCCAAGGCTCTTAATGGTTGTCTACCACCAACACTCACGTTAACCAGATTCCTCATTCTATCTGGTTGAATTGCCACAGCAATGGCTTCGTCAACTGGTTGTAAATCTGGGATTAAACGAGCAGTAATTTCCGTTGCTTTAGGGGCTATCTTTTTACCCAGTAATTCTAGTGGTTTTGAAACTGGATAGGCAATTGCTCTTTCAAGAGCAGCAGCAGGTTGAAGTGCTTTGGCTGCTATGGCAGCAGGTTTAGCCATTACACCACCCCTAGCAGCAACGCCCAAAAGACCTGCACCACCTCTACCAGCCACTCCTGCCATTCCCATTAACTTACCAGCAGGGGGAACAGCAAGCCAGGGTAAAAATTCTAATGTTCCTTTGACAAATCGCGGAGCCTCCCATTCTTCGTAAGCCTTTCTTGCCTTACCACCTGGCATTAAACTAGCAAAACTTACTTCTTCTCCATCACGCCACCAAGGGGAAGTAACCGCAGCAGCCCAAGGCTCAACAACATATTCCTGTGCTAATGAAAAGGGTAGAGTAATTGCGCCTAACGTTCTCTGCCATAGAGGAACATCTGGTGCAGTGATAATATCCCAAGGTCTCTCTTCTCGAAGCGAAACCTCTGGACTAGGAACTTCAGCCCTAGCCACCTCAGGTGCAAATAAATCACCAAGTTCAGGAATACCCCTAAAACGAGTTAAGGCACTTGGTGACATATCCTTTAACCGTAGGCGAAGGTCATCTTTATACATATCAAGTGCAGCAGATGACATACCTTCAATTATATCTTCTAGTCTTTCTGGCATTTAATCACCTTGTATAACGTAATCCCCCATAACCTCCACCAGGCGGAGCCATACTCCACATTCGCCATTGTTGTTCTTCTGGTCTAATACCAGTCCTTGCTTGCCTATATCCCAGAAGATGTTGCATTGCCGCTGGCCCCATTCGAGCTTGATATTGCCTTGAGGGTCTAAGTAATTCAGGCATTCCCCTCATATTTTCTGGAGTCCAGCCTGGTATTGGCGCACCGGCTTGGTATGGAGATAAAACTGTTTCCCCTGCATGTAGAAAGGCTAATCCAGTCTCATCAACATGACCACCCTGTTGATATGTGGGTATCCCTGATTGTCTCATCATCCAAGCCTCATGTTCAGATGTTCCCATAGTGGGCATAGTAGAAGGTGGTGTTGTAGGAGATGGTGCTACTTGTGGTTGACCTAGTGCTTGAACTGCTGGTCTCTCCCAGTATCCTGGGGAATACAACGCCTTCTGTGCTTCTGTTATTCCTTCTGGAAATGCAGCCCTATAAGCTGCTGACCCATAGGAAGGCATACTTACGGTTTGTCCTGGGACTGCGGTTCTAGTTGCCTCAATTTCTGCTGGTGCCATCCCCCCCAAAGTATAAGGAAATTCAGGCCCCCTGGATACCATCCCATAAGGATTAACATAGGGATTTATTCCTTGTTTTAAGGCTTCCTCATCTAACCGCCTTTGTATATCCTGAAAATAGGCAGCCTGTTGCGGAGACCTCTCTGCATACTGCTGTGGTGTCATTGTAGAATAGGTTGATGGCAACAACGGATTGTAAAATCCACCAGTCTGACCACCCATTTGCTGTTGAACTCCTTGATAAGGCATCCCTCCCCATTGAAGATTGCTTTGTGGTGTCCATTGTTGACTGGGAGTCCCAGCAGTTGGTGTAGGGGTTGTTGTAGGTGTTGGCGTAGGTGTTGGCGTAGGTGTTGGCGTAGGTGTTGGTGCAGTAGTTCCCCCTGGTGCTGGTTGTCCTGCTCGTAACCCTTGTAATTCTGGATATTCTTGTGGCATTAAAGGTAGCATCCAGGGTTGAATAACAGGTGGTTGACCTGATGCGGCAGCATACTCAAGCCAACTACGGGGTTCAGCAGCTAAATTGGCTAAATATTGTTGTTGCTCTAATTGTTGCTGTTGTTGTAAATATCCCGTCTGCCATTGTTGCCATTCAGACATAGGTTCAGGCTTCGCATACTGCTCAGTTTGCCATCGTTGATACTCAGTCATCGGTGTAGAGATACCCGCTTGTTGCTGTTCCCATTCAAATTGTTCTCTAGCCCAATCTAACTGCGCCTGTTGATAGGGTGTAATCTCTCCACCTGCCTCCACCCCAATATACTCTAATTCCCATTGGTCTGTCTGATAATTATAAACCAATTTATAACCTTCTGGTTCATACATATCAGGCTTAGTCATTGGTCTTTTTAAAGCCTCTTCCTCTGCTATCCTAGCCTCCTCTTCTATCCTTAATGCCGTATCAACTTCGGCTTGTTCAGCAGCTTCCTCTCTTGGCATAGTGATAACAGCCTCTTCCATTGCTGCACGACCACCATATCTATTGATTGCTTCAAAGGCTTTATCAGTTAGACCGCTTTCCCAATCTTCAGGTTTTGATGGACTACCTTCATTTTCCCATGCGGTAAAACTTAATCTACCACCAGCATCCTTATATTTATTGTATTGCTCTTCAGGAGTAGCCCTACCACCAAACCATTCACCCGGTCGCCAGCCTGCACTACCGAAAGCACCTCCACCAAACCATTTCTCCCACCAATCTTCTCCGTTTGGCATTTTATATTTCCTCCAGCTCTTTTACTTCCTTATATGCCTTTTCAAAGGCTTTATCTTCCTGTTCTTTTTGATGTTTAATTAAAGGCATAATCTCTTCTTCTATCAATTCGTCAATAACTTCCTTGGCTTCCTTTACTAATTCGTCAGCTATTGCCATAAAATCTTTCATCTATTCCCGCCTCCACCTTGCCCTTGCGTTGGACTTATGGAAGTTGGGCTTTTAGGCCATCCCTGTTGCATTTGTGGTATTGAACCCAATGGTGCTCTTTCTGTAGTTGGAGGTGCCATTCTTCTACCAGCCTCAGGAGCAGATTGCCCCTGTGGTTGCCCTGGCGGTTGTACCACTCCACCTAAAAGTTCTTGTAATTTAGCGGATAAATATTGTGACTTAATCTGCATAAATTCAGGGCTGTTTCTTAATAATTCCTTCTCTTCATCCCTTCTCATTTGTATTGGGTCTATATTAGGCATTTGTCCTCTAGCCCAATCACGAGTAACAATACCACTCGACACCAATCTTTCTAAGTCATCGTGCCTTCTGTATTCGTCTTCCTCAGAAATGGGAGCAAATTCTATATAACAATCGAAGGGTTCTTTCATTTTATTTTTGTCGACGGTAACATCAATCTCACCATCAGCAGCAGTTCTCGCCCATAAAACAAACTTACCTGGTACTACATACTTAGCCAACTTAGCACATTTAATTAAAGCCTGTGCTGTTCCATTTCTGAAAGCATCCTTAGAATATTGATACCTTGCACTTGCCTCGGCAATTATCAACCTTCTATCAGCACCAGACCTTACACCCGCTTCGGATAAACCCCTTACTGAACGAGGGGCAGCATGGGCAGAGATATAATCCGTTGTACGAGCAAGGTGCATATTAAGAGCATCTGGGGGAACTTGTGGTATTTGTGGAACAACTTTCGTTCCAGGGGGTAATTTGGTTCCAGTCCCAAAGGTCATTTTGACCTCAGTAACCGCTTCAGCATCATCGCCTTCTATGGTAAACCAAGGCCATGCTGTCTTAGCTAGAACAATATCAGATATGGAAAAGTCCCTTGATTCGGCTATTAACAGGTCAAACATATATCTCAACATACCAACATATCTTTTCTCCGGCGTAGCATCCTGAGATAGATTCCCAAGGCCTGATTCAATTAAAGTATATGGAATAAAACCGTAATTATGCTTAACTACCCCACCTTTAATTCTTAAAACTGGTTCATTATCTACCAAATCGCAACGATAATCTTTATCCCAATAGGAACTATATTCTACTTCTTCATCTGCCTTCTTACCCTCGGGATTCTTCCAATGAGGCCATAATCTTTCAGCATCAAACCTTAGTTTCTTATGTCTTTCAATAACATATAATCTACCCCCATAATAGGGGTCAGGCGTTATGCAATAAGGGTTTATTGCTCGAATAATATGGGAACTTGATAGATGGTGATTCCCCCTCCAATCCCCTACTCTTTCGGCATAAGATTCATCAGACTCGCCAGCCTTTTGAGATGGGGCATTCAACCAGTTATCTGCATCCCACACCGTCTTAAGAACAGCCAATCCATGTAAGGCATAATGTTTTGCCGCAACTCTCCACGGTGATATATCGGATTCTACATTTGTCCTGTGAATCAAGCCAAGATAAAACTTTCTCATCATCTCAGCTTCTTCAATGTTTGACTTGTGTATTCCCTTCTTGTTGGCAAAAACCCTTGCATTGGATATATCTATGTGGTCAACAAAGGAATCCACCATATCCCTTGATGTAGGAAGAACTATTCCCTCCCACGCATACTCCTTCGGTATATTGAGTAACTGCTGGAAATCTAATTCATAAAACTGCTCATCCTTTTCATATAATCTCTGAAGACCACCATAAATATCGTCACACTTTGAAATTATTGTTTTTATCTCTTCAACAGTGGGCTTGGTTTTGTTCATAAATATCTCCTCAAATAAAGATAGGGAAGCATTTTACTCCCTAAAGGGTTGCTGGGGCTAGGGATTTGGGCAACAACTTATCTACGGACGCACCGTTTTATGTTGCCATTGTCACCCTAGATGGCTGGGTGTTTGGCGAGTAGGTCGAAGATTGCCTTGCTCTACCTGCCCAAAGCCACGCTTATCTTCCGAAGCCCTGTGATACTTTTCGTCACCCCAGCAATATTTATCTTTTCAACAACTCATCTAGAAGAGGGATTTCCTGCTTGCCAAAATGTAGGGTTTCTATAGGTTTACCTTCAAAGGCAATAGTTCTAACATCACCTTTCTTGAGCCAACAAATTCCCACTGCTATGGGATAGTCGTCATGCTTGCCTGACATAGCCTCAATTCGACCATTCTTAGCTGCATTTCTTATTATGCCGTAAAATTGATTCAAGCCCTGCTGATTGTAAATCTTAATTTGATAATCATTGATAGCAGGAATTAAGAGTCCGAATAAATCACCCCTGCTTTTTTCTTCTGTCGTAAAGCCGAATTTGCTAATATCTTCATCTGTATAAGGTGGAGTAGGTTTCTTATCACCTTTATATCCTAATCTTTTATATCCTAACTCCAACGCTTTCTTAATAACTGTTCTGCCCCATAGATTCCCTTCAATCCACCATAAGGGGCTGTGATACCTTCTAAGTAGTTCCACACTATGAAATGCCAACTGTTCAGGAGCAAGATACTGACTCATAATATCAGCTACAATATCCCCGGTTTTGACATCCATAATGGTAGTTACATTATGGTCCTTACCCACCCCCAGAGAGACATCAGTACCAGCGATATAGAAGTTGCCAACATGGTAATCTTTGTAAATATGGCAAATATCAGGGTCAATTTCATCCCATGATTCCTTGTTTACCTGATTCCTACAATCGTCTATCATTTCGTTGATAATCTTGCGGTCAAAGGCAAGTGTCGTTTGTGGGGGGCTTAAAGCCTCATCTATACTTCTGGGATATTGCCGATGCATATAAAGTTCAGGGGTTAATCCAAAAAGTTCCTCAGTGCTAATATTATTCTTTGTTTCCTCATACCACTTCTCATCCCTGTCTGGAACACAATCAAATGGGAAAAATAAACCCGCAAAACCATTGATGTTTTCCCTTAAATCAGAACCATTAAATATATTCTTCGCAAGAGTTTGTGGGTTGGTACTAATGGAAGTAAAAACACTAATAAATTGCCCCTTGCTTCTTTCAATAGTTGGGAATACAGCATCAAAGTGTGCTCCAGCATAGAAGTGTTCATCATGCTCATCAAACACAACCATTGAAGCCGTCATACCTATGCCAGCCGTTGTGGTAGAAGGCAATGCCCGAATTGTGGAATTGTCCATAGCTGGGAAAACAAGTTCCTCTTTACTGGGCGGCTCTTTGGCTAATTTGCGCAAAAAGGGAGGCAATTGACCGTAAAGCCGATAACACTTGGCTAGAAGCTCAAAAGCCTCCTTTTCTCCCTTGGAATAAAGGAGAACATTTGCCCCCCGGTGAAACATGGCAAACCACAAGACATAAAGAGCCGTAGCATAGGAAACATAAATCTGCCGAGCCTTTAATACAGAAATATATCTCTTAGTTAAATACGCATCAAAAAGAGTCATAACATGAGGGGGCGTTTGGAAATCAATAATTCCCCCAGGATTGTCTATGGTTGGCGTAGATATTATCTTGGCGAACTTGAC
>Ga0209986_10005794_pt1 | contig 10187 bp, 15 predicted proteins | sample BlataG_FD_183168 | JGI IMG/M metagenome (GOLD analysis project Ga0209986, IMG submission 183168) | Deep subsurface microbial communities from Black Sea to uncover new lineages of life (NeLLi) - Black_00105 metaG (SPAdes) (version 2) | ecosystem: Environmental > Aquatic > Marine > Oceanic >...
GAGAGAACGCAAAGTTGAGGCCAACTGGCAAGCATCGCCAGCCAGTGCAGTCGTCATCTCTATCGAGTCTGAAATAACGAATGTTGATTACGTCACGATAGGGATCGAGTAGCGACTCCCAATCCTCGCTGCCGAAATCGTCGATTACGATCAATTCCCAGTCCTCGCGAGGCAAAGACTGCCTGGATAAGCAGTGCAACGCCCTGGAGAATAAAAGTGATTGGTTTACCCCTGACATGCACAGCGATACTTTCATATTGCCCTTCATACTGCCTTTCATACTACCTCCCTTAGAAACTTATCCTCACCCATCATTCCCCGCGTGTATCCCAATGGCGGAATACCGTGATGCTGATCCTCGGCGTCGAGATCCTCTGTCGTAGACCTCTTGCCAGTACTGAAGTAGTGGTAGAATGGCCAGTGGTCCAGATATCCTATAGTGTAACCCTTGCGACGAGCCATAACGCTGAGGAATATCTCTGCGCTAATCATAACTCCCTTATCCCGAAGGTCGACTGGTTTATCTGCGTGTCTTTTTTCTGGCCACCTCATATCGAAGAGCTGGTTGCGGAATTGGAAGCCACCTATATCTAGAAATTTCATCCTGTCGAGTAAGAAATTCCAAGTTTGGATATGAGCTGTGGATTCATCGCCATCCTCCCAGAAGTCACGTTCCTCGAGAAGTCGGCTCACCCATCCCCAGCCGTCAACTCCGTGTGGGGTAGCGTTCTCTTTCAGTACAGTCGGCCCAGGTCTCCCAAGCAACGCCACGTCGTCATCATCTTTGAATGGCCGCAGGAGGCTGTCGATGTTAACGTTATCGAATATCCTGGTATTTGGATTAATGGCAAGGATAATGTCAGCATCACACATCCTCACCATATCATTGTACGCTGGGAGATCGAACACATTGACATCACTGAGGATCACCTCTATGCGAGGGTTGTTCTCTCGAGCGTAAGGTAGCCACTCCCGCGTTCCATCATCGCTATTATTATCCCAGATAATGTGTTTGATATAGCTATCCCCAATATATTTATCTATTGAGAATAGGAGACGTGGCAGCTTTCCGCACAACTCGTTGTGTGTTACGGTCATTAGTGATAGTGATTTATTCATCCACACGCCCCCATTTGCATGAATAGTAATTTTCAAAAAGCAGAATTCTCATAACTGCCCTCATTGATAGCTTTATGTCTTTCTGTCGCATCTTGCCGTGGCAAGACCTGCAAAGAGTAATAAGGTTACGCTCAGAATTATTTTTAGTGTCGCTATCAATATGGTGCACCTGCAAAGCAACCTTTGTCCAGCACAGGGAGCATTTTCCCCCATCTCTCTTCAATACCTTTTTACGAGCCAGTATGTATTCATTGTTATAATAAGCCTTTTTACACTCATTAACCTCGTGCCAGCGCGCCCAGTAACGAGCCAGTCCTTTCTTGACATTGTTTACGTGATCAGGAGACTTGGGCTTACCAGATAAACTCTTACGCCTGTTACACTTAGCATCTTCTGTTTGCATCATCCACACCCCGCGCCCTTTAGCCGACTCGGAGATATTTCTTTTGTGTTCCTCGGTAAAAGGTTTCCGCGCCACGCCTTTTCTGCCCATTCTAGATCTGCTCTCGTCTGTGAGGGAATCAGTCGACCAGTTCGGATGACCTTTCAATGCCTGGCTTATTTTATCCCCAACCTCCTTGGATACTAAAGGAGCGCCAGGAAATTTACTCTTATATTCAGGTACAGTAATATTATGTTTATAAAGCACGTGTAGATTTAGTGACTTATAAGCATTCCCACAAAGTAGGCATTTTACAGTCACGATCCCATTTTCCTCAGTAGCCATCTGTACTCAATTTGGTCAGGTATCTGCCAGTCGTCCACAACCTCAAGCCCTGCCAGATTGAAAAGCCCCTCCCATTGGTTTTGACTCATCACAGAGTAATGGTTAGGGTGGGGGAGCTCGAAGAATGGCGGTTTGGGGGTGACTACAATGCAATACTTCCGAGTTAACTCAGCCCAGTGCTTTAGCGCCATTAGTGGCATAGGGCTGTGCTCCACTACATGCCTCGCGAAGACCATGTCTACACACCTGGGTGGGAACCTGACCCAGTGCATATCGTACTCAAACACTCTCAATCCTTTTCTTCTGCACTCTCCAAGGTCGTATTCGCCCAACGTTACCCCCACCCACACGACACCTAACGCCTTGAAGTATCTGGATGCGTCGCCAGTCCCACACCCAACATCGAGCACTGTCTTAATCTCGCCTAGCCTTGGCACCACAAACCTCTTTATCACTTCCTTTATCCCGCGCCTATGCCCACCACAAGATGGCTCAGGGTAGATTCCATCTGTGCACTCCTTATACCAACCTTCAATCTTTCCCCACTTATCCATCAGACACCTCCATTGGCCTAGTAGCCTTCGGATTAGTAGCATTCGGCTTTTTAGCCTTCCATACAAACCACCAAGCCGTTCTATAATCGCCATCTTTTATGCCTGGCGACTCATCAAAATTAACAACAAACCCAACTTTATCAAACAGTGCCAATAATATTCCATACGTGAAGCACGACTTGTGAACATCCTGATATTTACGCTCAAAAGACGATGTCTTCTTAAGAACTCCGTCCGCCGTATCATAAGTCATTTGGCTATAAGCACCAGACATTATCTCGCTCATGGCATGTAAGAACGTGATGTGGCTATTAAGGTACTGTAAGCAGGTTGAGTCAAAGTTGTGCGTTGACCCACGAAAGGTGCCGCCAAGCCTTAATATTCTGAATATTTCTGACATCAACAGCAAGTGGCTATCGGGACCAATATGCTCTATCGACTGACGCATATAGACTCTGTTGAATGTGCCACTGGCGAGCGGTAGTGGATGGCTGAAGTCAGCTATTATATCTGGCGAGAAGCCACGTGTTATGTCGAGTCTGATACTGCCTGGGACACTCGATTCGACTGGCCCGCTACCGATATCCAGTGTCGCCAATCGGGTTAACAACAGCCGCCACGTGGAGGTGGTAGTGGGTCGTGGGTAATCTGTGTATCGGCCTCAGTCGTCACGACCTTATCATTACGATTCGCATCACGCTTTCGTGTCGCCTTTGGCTGCGTAACCTTTGGATGCGCCTTTATACCCACCAGCTTCGCCAGCTTACGTACAGCAGCATCACTCGCATCACTCGCATCTAAAAACTTAACCCCATTATATTCTGGATGCATGGCATAGCTGAACCCCAGATTCTTCCTGAGAATGTGGCCGCCCTCTCCCCTCCACACGATCTCGGCTATCGTCTGCATATCGATTGCCCACACTGACATCCTAGTGATGACTTTGGTACTGCCCTCGCTCAGAACAAACCCGTGACTGCCATCCCTGAACGAGAAGAGTGTCGGTGATCCATAACCCATCACCTCTTCTACCAACTCGTCCGTCATCACCCAACTCCCCATTAATACCACAATCTTCTGCGGATTGTAGACATTATGGGTATGGTTAGCTAGAGATAGAAAGTTGGCAGCCTCGTTCGCGGTGTTCATCACGATCACACTGTAGGGCAGCTGCTCGATCTCTCGTAAATGATCCTCGTCCCAATTAAACTCATCTGGCCTGTCCACGTATATAACTACGTGCTCGACACCCAAAGATGTCAACTGCCCAATCATTCTATCGATCACCCTGGTATCGTCATCGAGACGCACCAGGGCGCCTGGTATCCCATCGACCAACTCCCCAGTTACAAAAATTGCCGCAACGACATTGTCTGCTATATTAGATGTATTGTTACTCATAATCTTACTCATAACTACCTCCTAATTACCTCTCGTAATGATTATTCCTCGTGTGATAACAATCTCCTTGCATATATGGTAAAACACGCCTGGTCAGTCACTGTAAACCCACAAGATTTGAATTTCTGAACAAGTAGATCGTGTAAATCATGTGCCGTATAATGGTGGTTAACGGTCACAAAGTGATCGTTCCCACCATGGTACTCTATGGCGTATTCAGGCACCTTGTTTAGAGTATCGCAATCTACATCGAGTAGCCCAATCTCTCCGCCCTCTATGTCTACCTTAACGACATCAGATCTGTATAGGTTGATCAGTTCGTCAAAGTCGCGTTCGTCACGCACAAATCTCTGCACGACGATGGTGTTATTGTCCTCACGGAATTTATTCAGCGCTCCCAAATACTGGCTATCGTACTCTACAGCAATAACCTGTCTTGCGCCACAACCCAAGAAGAACTTAGCGGTGGATCCGTAGTCTGCACCGAGATCGAGCACCACTTTATCATTATAATCTATATACCCCCAGTGGAGATCGTAATCCTCTTCGTGTAGTTTCATCTTTTAACCTCATCTGCGATGATACCCTTATCCCTTGCGTAATCCCAGTATAATTCTCTCTGCGCCCCTTTGAAGTGTAGAACTTTAGCATCTTTCTCTGCGCCATCGAAGTAGAAACAGTTATAATCCTCGCAGTTAAATATCTTTATCCTGATACCGTCATCACGCACAAATACCCTGTTATAATCTGTGAGATCGGTACACTCCATCACTAACTCGTTTAAGGCGTACTGGTCGTTAGGGGGGGAGAGAGATACTCTTCTGCTCTCCCACAGATTGATAAACTCATACGCTTTGTCTGTAATGTTAAAAAATACCACTCCAGCGTTGAGGTAGCCAGTTATCTCAGGGGTGGGGGTGGATCCTCTTTCCTCTTGCCGCCTCATCGTTACGCCAACATCGTAATCGTCAGTCATTGCATCATCTATCGGCTTCACAATAATAGCATCAGCGTCTAACCATACGATAGGAATGTTACTATCTCTGTCGAAGGCGTCTCTCACAACTCTTGGCTTAAAATAGCTATTGGTAACATGGCTATAATCATCTATCGCTATATCTGTGGGATCTATGGTAAATGGCTTACCGTAACCTAAGCCTCCCAGATCGTAGACGATTTCCTGGTAGCCAAGCTTGTGAATCATCTCTAGAGAGAACCTCACCATATCCTTAAACTTACCATCGGCAGCCATCGCTATCTTTATCATATTTTGTACAGTGTCGCCCTCGTTACTGGCTCTTCACCCCACGTCCAGGCGCTGTGACGCTCGTAGATAGATTTGTATTCGTTGTAACGGAGTTTGTTCAGCGATACAGTGACTAACCTGTCGCCACAAGGATCGAAATGAGTGTAGGGACACCAGTTGCTTTCTACGAATATGTCAGTGGTTATAATTGGGATACGAGTCTGCAGAGCTATTCGATGGACGAGTTGGTGATCGAGATTCCCATACTCACCTATCGCGTTGTGGGTAAATATGATGGCGGGGTCAACAAGCTCTATCATGCAGGCGATCTCAGATATAAAATCGCTCAGGGTGTAATCGCAGTATCTAGTCGGGAGTCTGTAGAACTCGCTATCCGTGCCTAGAGACATCGCCACCACCCCCATACTTCGTGCCACTTCCTGGTAAGCATCTACGCGGCGCTGGTGTCGTCGATCAGGATTATGTCTATCGTTGGAGCAGAACAACACATGTGTCGCCTTATCCCAGAACGGCCATCCAAAGATAATCTCGTCATCGGGGTGAGACATGAGTAGCAATCTATTTGCAGGCAATTTCTTCTTCTCCAAGCTCCCCCATTATCACCAGTCGATGATAGCCATCGATCTCAATCCCAAAGCCGTCATCAGGGAGATACTCGATGGGGGAGCGGTCGCCTCTCAGCGTCTCCCCCACCCACCTTATTATATCTATATCGTGCACACATAACTCGTGACGGTCATTATCCGTAATCGCGCCCCTGTATTGTCCATTCTTGGCGATCATCTCCTCCATCCATACCATATAGTCTAGGTACGCGCGCACGAACCTCCCGTACACATCGAAGAAGCGCTTCGATGACCCGCCATCAGATCTGTTACTCAGATTCTCTACCAGATTTCCTATTCTGATTTGCATAATATGGTGTTTAGTATCCCATCTGGTAAAGCATAGGTGTTGGTGCGCTCTATGGTGAAATAATTATCCAGGAGAGGGACGGTTCTGTCTAGCGACCCTCCCATCCTATCTATACCTTCCCTGCCTACCGCCAGTAACCACGTAGTTTTGGTAGATAGCTTGCGGGCGAACTCATGCATCTTTCTGTCCGCATCGTCCACAAATCCATCTTCATCGCTGTATGTTATCCAGTAGAGAGTGTTAGCCATCAGCGTTACGTCGATATGAGGTAATAATGAGTAATCGAACTCGGTAGCATTGGCGCAATGCAGGTCTGCATCTACACCGAACTGGTCTAATACGAATCGGCACTGATCGAGGAAGTAAGGAGACTCCTCTATTCCATATATGTTTCTGAAACCAGCTTTACTTGCCATCACCAGGTATAACCCTGCATTACACCCTATATCGAGAAGGGTGTCACCACCTGGCAGGTTTGGGGATATCACATCATCCCATTTATGTAACCCAAGTGACTGTATCCCATAGAAGGTATCATCATCAAATTTGGTGGAGTGAGTCATACTTCCGTCTGGGAAAACAATTGGCTGGTACCAACCGCCATACCATCGAGCGTCATCTGTCAACATCTCAACACTCGTACCGATACTCATATCTTCTCCAATTTAGCTACTAGCGTTATCATTGGACTTGGCGGACCACCCTCTAGTGCCACGAGATCGTCATAATCAAACATCTTGCGCCATAACTCCTTAAATCCAGCTCTAGTAGACCATTCCTCATAGTCTGTTAGTCGCAACTGGTGATCGTGTCCTGGGTTCAGTTGACCGAGTGTTCTGAGATGAACATGTAGATAGAAGATCCCACCTGGTTTGAGTAGGCTAGCAATTGGGGACAAGCTCCGAAAGTCTCCATCGCCATGATCTAAAGCATTTATCGTCACGACGGTATCAAATGTTTCCATCGCTAGAGATGCGGCCCTTTCATATTCCTCTGCGACTCTCAGTTCGCCGCCCTCGATACACCCAGTCCAGGCTTCTACATCACTCGGTAAGGATAAGAGATCTTCATCCCTAAATCTTTCAAATAGCGGGTCTATCCCAACCTTCCTGTCTGCTTGCAAGAAGCCGAGCACGCCACCGAGGGCGCCAGGCCCAATCTCAAGCACGCTCCCAACGTTACCGTCTATCCCCCAGATCTTAATGACGCCATTATACCTCTCTGAGGCACGACCTAGGGCGTCTGGTGAAGCGCAAGTCTTCCGCCAGTATGTCATCTCAAGGTCATCTTTGTGGCAATTACCCAGCATTAGGAAACCTCCTTGGGAAACCCCCAGTGGTCAGCGTAATAGCTTTCTACCTCGTGGTGACCACAGTGTAGCACTATCTCGTTCCCAATGCCGACGTTCTCCCGACATACACACCACTGTGGGGGTAGCAGACATGGCATAAAGCCAGTGTTCCAAATAGCCCTCCACATTGCCAAAGGCCCACGAGTTGGGTTAGCCTCCATCTCAGATACATACTCCTCCAGCAACCCTCTAGCACTGACATTTGCCGTGCTAAACGCTATTGGGCTCATATTCACAGCGTAGGCAGATTCAAACGAACTCGCCGCTTTATCGCCATCAGCCCCAATGGTGGCATCTATGCGCACCAGATACCGAGGGTTGACGGGGAGACATAACCCAAATCTCCCCGTTAGCGGTATGATATCTCTCACTTCCTCGGATACAAACCTCATATCAGCATCAACCGCTATAGCTATATCGTGGGTAGACTCGAGTAGCCCCACCACCTTGAAGTAATCGTTGCTACGCCAGCCGTAACGGGGATGATCCTTATCGAATGGAGATTCTCTACCAGACTCTCTGTCACCCATCAGTTTGACGTTAGCTGCTGGGAAATATCGTCTAAGGGAATCGGTGGTTAGGGAGGGGGTTAGCCTGGCGGCATTATCACCACTCCAAAACTCTGCCATTATTAACTCTATCGAGGGGTCTGCCAAGTGGCTATCCCCCTGTGTGCAGTGTATAAGAACTCGCTATTCTTGCCGACGCCTGGCCACGGCGGGTCAATGATGTCATAGGATAGACTAGCCCTCCACAGAGCGTAATTCAGGCTAACTTGGTCTCTCTTACTCCCATTGGATATTTCTTCCCACCATAGAGTGTTGAAGAGTATAACCTCTTCAGAGTGATCCCTTATAATGATGGTGCCAGCCGCGAGACCGCTACGGTGAGGGTAGCCTTCGCCCTCGTAGCGCTGGAGTTGACGCCTAATTACATCAGGGTCATCTACCTTGCTATTCGCACAAGCCTCACCTTCATCGTATAGGCAGTCATTCCAAGGATGATCGAACAGGGCAATCGGCCAATTGACCAGATACTTAGCTATCAGGTGTAACGGGTCAGCGTTGAGTTGGATATTACCGTCGATGTAGATAGAATAGCGAGTGCTAGGCAGAAACTGGTGACTCATCGCCTTATATAGACGATTCTCCCGCCTGGCGCTAGTGAGCGTCCTGGGAACAACCCTCACCTCCCATACGTCAGTATCATAGGGGGTGTCGGAGAAGCAGACATGTGACACATCCTCATTGACGATTAGTGGCACTCTGGGGTAATCGTAGTTGTTAAAGATGGCGGTGTAGACAGTTACGTCAGGACACTTCATCTAAATCTATCTTCTCCCAGTGCAACTCGCCGTTATCGAGCCTCACCTTAACGATTAGGTCGTCAGAGAGCATGACGTTAGCGACTCCCTTCTCACAGACTTCATCGATTAGGTTAGTCAACCACTCGATATAGCGGGCTTTTAGTGAATCAGATACACTACTCGCTTTATTATTGCTCACCATATTCTCCACTATTCTACCACCCTTATAATGTATTCACGATACGCATCGGCATCAAACCCCTCGTAGCAGGGGCGCCTACCCTCAGCGTAATCACTTGCCATCTGCATATATTTGTCATACGTATCGCCTGCGTGGATGTGTTTCCAACGCGTATACTCCGCGTTGGCTACATCAGTACCATCACCCTCGCCATGATCTATGTGGCTGATCGAAACCTCTACGTCATCCCATCCTCTTAGGAAGCAATTCCTAAAACCCAACTTGGTCATTCTAATAGATGCAAGGGCGTCATCCCAGCCGTAAAGGGAGGGCTGTACCAGGTAACCAAACTTACCGAGCGTGGCATCATTATACACTTGGAAGCTGCCCATTATGTGGTGACATTGCTCTAGCCATATCACCTCATCGTTAATCTTTGGGTAGAGGTACTGACTCCGATACCATGGGTTTTCGTGATTTGGGTGCTCGATCAAATCCTTCCTGCGCAGCCCCAATATCCCCACATCTGGCATAGCGTCAAACACCGCCATCATCCTAGATAACACACCAGGTGTATTCAGGACGATATCTGAATCGAGTTTTCCCAGGATCTGCCACTCTTTTGCCCCTCTCCACCCCAGGTTCAGAGCTATTGCTGTCCCGAGGTTCTGAGAAACGAGAATAGCACTGACATGAGGTGTAGACCTTGCCACTTCTTCTACCCACTCAGCAGTGCCATCAGTGCTTCCATTATCGATTATATATAGCTCGTAGAGAGACTCGTCGAGTTGGTCGAGCCAGCTCATTACAGAGGGCTTGACCATATCTATTCTGTTATACGTGGTCGTGCATAATCGCACGGGCTTTATCGTATTCCCCATAACTCACCTCACTGTCTATACTAATTGGATATTGTTTACCACGTTACTGACTCACGACCCCCATTATACCATATGTTCATCTAAATGTCAAATCGTGTAAAAGGAAGAGCCTCTCTCCCCTTAACGGCCTTTGTTTCACATAAGCTCCATATGCTGAAGTTGTTACCCCTTCAGAAATCCCCGCATCCAGCCCCGCAGGCACCCTCGCTGCACCTGCTCACCCCCGCTTGAGCATTGCCAGCACGACCAGCGCCAATTTCTTCAAGAACGCCCTCGCCGATGCCAAGTCAGTCACGTTGTTATCAATGTATGTTCCCAACTCATCATAAGTCATATCAGCAATTCCCGCCAACTTGAGGTTGCTCTTGGCGTCCGTGTACTGTGCTGCTGCATCGCTGGCGTCGCCAGTATTCTGCTCTTGCGCGGCAGCATGCATGGCAGCGAGGATTTTGCCCTTGGTGACTGACCCCGCAATGGCAACTTCG
>Ga0209986_10005795_pt1 | contig 10185 bp, 7 predicted proteins | sample BlataG_FD_183168 | JGI IMG/M metagenome (GOLD analysis project Ga0209986, IMG submission 183168) | Deep subsurface microbial communities from Black Sea to uncover new lineages of life (NeLLi) - Black_00105 metaG (SPAdes) (version 2) | ecosystem: Environmental > Aquatic > Marine > Oceanic >...
ATGAACTCATAAGTGCCATCAGATAACGTCCTTTCGGAATACACAAATTCTCTGCCCTGATTTGTGGTTATGTTTGTGGATATTTCAATGAAGGAGCCATTAGGCGCAGTGCCTTCTATTGTCGCTCCGTTTACGTATTCGAACGTCTTCACAAAACTCACGGGCTCTATATATTCCGGTGTCCATGCTTTTATGTTTGGCTGTCCCGTTCTGACGCCATAAAGGTAAACGTTTAGCTTTCCTTCCTTCCTATTGATGTTAAACAAGTTTTCATTTGTCTTGTCTCGTATTGTCCATCGGGTACCGTCAGTTTTTATAACCGTGCTATCCACAGAGAGCGGAATGCCCGTGGAATTAAGTGCACTGCTCAATATTTCCGGTATGCTTTCATTATCCAGAACCTCCTCTATCCCAACTCCTGCGGGCATACTGAACAAGTACCCGTGAAGAACCTGCGCTTGCGACTTCGTCGTGCTATAATCACCGGCAAAAGGTCGCCAATACATATTCCCCTTGTTTTCGTCCATAATAAGCAAAGGAAGAACAAAAGAGGGTGTCTCATGCACCAACCGGTAGTGAGCTAAGGCGGGTATGCTTTCACCTTCTATATCCACACCTGCGCCGTCAAATATATGCAGCCGTGCTTCCATCGTGTTGTAATAGCGTGAAAGAGAGTTATAGTATCCGGGGTTACCAGCCCAGACCGTTATCGCACCAAATTTTGGCGTACGACCCAACCAGGAGCATATTCCCCACGCATCTGCCATCTCTAAATCGCTTATCACATATCTCGTGCCGAGTTCATCCAATATCCAATTCGCTTCCTCTTCATTGCTCGATACAAAGAACGTGCATGCTCCGGGGCGTATCGAGCCATCCTCATTTGTACCTCCTATGCCGCCCTGAAACGGATTGGAATTCGGGATGCGATGTGCATACAGCGTTATCACGTGTCCGTAATCCCACCAGCTCATCACACCGTATGCACTATCGGGATATTTGTAATCCTCATTACGCGGTGGTGCTTCGTATAGCGCATAGTAATCCACCCCAGGGTCAGGAGTGTTGTTCCTCATCCATAACAGCGATTCATACCAGTCAGCGTGGAACACAGAAGGACCAGCCTTGGCGTGATAATATATTCGCTCAAAATTCTCCGGCATGTTCGAAGGGAACGAACTGGTTATATTGAGCGGGAAGGGATAAAAAAGAATGAACATCACTACGAATACTACTATGATGCGATTTGGAGCGGCGTATTCCTTTATCTTTGCCTTTGCCCTTGCCTTTGTGATGCCCGTCGTCTCGGGCACTTCTTTTTTCTTATTTTCTACCTTCTGTCTTTGCTCCTTTTCCTTTTTCTTCTGCTGCTGCTTTGCTTTCTTCCCTTTGATTCTTTTTTCTTCTGCTTTCGGTTTCCCCGTCTCAGCGAAAAAAGCGAAGCTCAACTGAGTCACCCGAACGGCGAATAAGCTGCATAGCAGCGCCACGTTTACCGCGTAATAATACACAAACCGATTTTGACCAATTGGTGGTGGGCGAATACCAAACATGTCAAACATTACGCCCAGTAACATAAGGTCTACAAAACACCAAACGAGAAACAGGGTCTCTTCTGGTTTCCATTTCCGTATTACACCGTAAATAACAAATGCAAAAGCGGCAAGCGAGACGTAAAAACAGGTGGAGAAGTTCCTTAGGGCTGCGCCCAGTGTCATTGGATGCATTTCTCCTATTACCTGCATGCCTACACCATGCTTTACCCATCCCATTGCACCCATCAACGAAGCATATTGAGATGGAAACAGCACAGTTAAAAAAACTAAAGTTAGTATGCCCATGCCCAGAACCGCAACAGGATAAGCATGACGAGCTATTTCTTTTCTTGTCATAACTGTTGATAAGATGCTTAACAGCAAAACCACAAGCGCTCCTATGAGCATTGATGCTATGTGTGTCGAGCTATACACTCCGAGAAGCTTCAAGAAAGGTGTAATCATTAATAGCGGAATAAGAAATACAGGGACACCCACCAGGCATAGATAATCCGTGGAGTTGCCACGCAAATGCTCTATGAGGTATAGAGCGAAAAGAGCGACAAAAACGATGAAAACGAACATGACGCAACCTTTCCATGTGAGTGCATAAAGACCAAAAGAGAAACCTGCAAGGAAAATATAAACTAAAGGTACTTTTAAGGGTGCCAAATCTCGTTTCGCGAGGTGCTCAAAAGTTATGCCGCTTGCTTTTGCTCGTTTCAGCGCCATCAGCAGAAACATCATCGCGAGCGTGCTGAACAGGACTTCTCCCACGTGATGGTCCATTGCACCTAAGGTAGACCGAAACAAGAACCCGGGTAATATAGCAATTAAAAATGCAGAAAGCAAACCCACTTCCTTGCTATACAGCTCCTTACCGATGAAATAAACGGGGACAACAACCAGAGCACCGAGAACGGCAGGATAGTATGCCCCTACGGTTTCCATTAGCATGTGCGTGGGTGCGCCCAGGCTGATAAGCCAGGTAACAAATGCGGGTATCTGGTCATATAAAGGAGCAAAAGGAACATGTGAGCCATGGGGGAAAAGAGTATAGGGGTCAAAATAAATCCTATGCGGAAAATGATTACCAAAAAGCACGTTCTCTGCCAATCTTAAGTGATACACCGGGTCGTCAGAACCAAACATCACCATTTCCCCGCCAAAAACGCGAGCATAAGGTAAAATAGTTCTTATGATAAGGGAAATGCCAAAAACGACATATAAAATATTGAAAACCGGGAGTTTTTCGATGAGCTCATGCAGTTTCATAGCTTTTTGCCTCTCGGCTCTCGCAGTTTCAAAAGTTTCGACGAAATGAGATTTGTTTGATATGAGAATGGGCACCGTTATTACGCCCACTGCGATAAAAGACAATAGGCATACCCAGTTTTCCTCTAAGAATCCTGGCGGGCTAAAAGCGGCGGTGAGAGGGTAGACAATTATAAGCGATTCGAGCAGAATCAGCGAAGCATAAAACGCCCATTTCTTTCGCAGCCATATTCCGTATGCAATCGGAAAAGCAGAAAGCGCAAAGAGGGCTAAAATTCCTTGGGCGCTTAGTTTTGGCGTTGGCGCAGATAGCATATAAAGAAGAGAAATGAGGGCGACTAAACCACAAAAAACAAGCAGTATAGAGGCTACCTTTATGCCTAACGGCGTTAATTTTAGTTCTTTTTTATTCTTATTTCTATTCCTGCTCTCATCCCCTCGTTGCATTCTTTACAAATATATCCCCTTCTACATAAAAAGTGCTTTTGGTTTTATTTAGTATTTTAATTGAGCTGAAGTAAATAAAGAATACGTGAAGTGAACAGGAATAGAATCAATGCCAGACGAAGAATCATATCTAAACGAATCACTGCGGAAAATAGCGAAGGGAGCAGGCTTCGTTCTGATAGGAACCTTGATAGGAAGAGCATTTGGCTATGGCTCAAGATTAATAATTGCACGATTAGGTGCAAGCGATTATGGCCTGGTCGCACTTGGTTTTGCCGTGATGTCAATTGCAGCAACGCTTTCTCTGGTAGGATTACAAAGCGGGATTGTTCGATATGTGTCTTTTTACAAAGGGAAGGAGGATAAAGGGAGAATAAAAGGCACGATAATCTCTGCACTGAAGATAACCTTACCTTTAAGCGTAATCTTTGCATTTATTTTATTCTGGCAAGCAAGCTGGATTTCCATTCATGTTTTTCACGATGCTGACCTGACATCCATTCTAAAAATTTTCGCCATTGGGATTCCATTTTCGGTTTTAGCAAGTAATTTACTGTCTGCTACGGTTGGATTTCAAGATATGAGGTATAATGTTTACACACAATACATGTTCCAGGAGCCTTTAAAGTTAGGGGCAATTGTTATTCTTGTTGCATTGGGATTTGGTGTTGTTGGTGCTGCATGGGGCTGGGTTATTGCAATAATTGCCATGCCGTTTTTAGCTTTTTACTTCCTCGAAAAGAGGGTTTTTCCTATTTTCAAAACGAAAGTAAAGGCAATTTCGGTGGATATGGAGCTTTTCTCTTTCTCCCTTCCTTTACTCTTTGGTGGTATCGCAGGTTTGGTAATGGGCTGGACAGATACTTTGATGTTGGGATATTTTGCCTCATCCGTGGATGTGGGAATTTATAACGCGGCATTGCCAACTGCACAGTTAATAAGCGCTATTCCCGGAGCTTTTCCTCTCATTTTTTTTCCGTTATATCCGAGCTCTATGCGAGAAATAAAATAGAAGATTTGAGAAGAACTTACAGCGTAGTTACAAAATGGATGCTTGCGCTTAACACTCTTGCTTATCTTTCTTGCTTTTCTGATAATAACGCTTTTCTCTGGGCAAGTCATCCGAGTTTTATTTGGCGCAGAGTATATGCAGGAGCGACTTGCTTTACCACTCCTTTAAACAGCTCAAACCCCGAACATTTTAATATGGAGTGAATCTAAATTATAAAACATGGGAACAATCACCGTAAATATTAAGGACGAAATAGAAAAAGAGTTTAGAGCGGTTGCCAGCATTGCTCACGGAGATAAAAAGGGATATTTAGAAAAAGCAATCACTGAAGCGATGCAAAGATGGGTAGAAGAAAAGAGGCAAGAAAAGATTGCGGAAAGGGAGTTAAAACTATTGGAGAAGGGATTTAACTTTGGAAAGAAGTTGTATAAGACGAGAGATGAGCTGCATGAAGGAAGGAAAGCACTGTTGATAAATTATAGTTAATTAAAATAATCTTCCACTCCAGAACTATGTTTAACTCAAATACTATCTTCTCTCGCATCATGGGCATAGAGGCGGTGCGGCGGCAGAGTATAGTGTCGCTCATCTCATCGATTGGACTCACCTTTTTTGGTTTCTTGAGTACGATGTATTTTGCGCATGCTGTGGGTGCAAGTGTTCTAGGTGCCTATTTCCTGTTTATGTGTTATTATGGCATTGTTAGCATGGTGACAGATGGCGGTTTTGGTGGAGCTGCGGCCAAGCGTATCAGTGAAGGTGAAGAACAGAATGAATATTTAAGTGCATTCTTTATGGTACGCACTTTGTTTGTCGTTGTGGCTATAGTTGCCCTTATAGCATCACGAAGCTTTTTTGTTGATCTTGATACTTCAGGAGCATTTATCTGGCTATTAGTGGCATTGATCCTGTCAATTTTTTCTGGGGTTTCTTATGGTGTTGCAGGTTGCGGGAAAATGGGAATACGTGGATCATGCAACTTTATAGGTGAAGTTTCACGTATTCTTGTTCAGGTCGTGGCGATTTTTTGGGGCTTTGGTGTTGCAGGTCTGGCTGGAGGTTTCGTCGCCGGGATGCTTACGGCTGCTATAATAGAATGGCGTTTTTTGGACCTGCACTTGGTACGATTTGGCTGGAAGCATATTAAAAGTCTATCAACGTTTTCCTTCTGGTTCTTTTTGAGTTCAAGTGGAGTCATGCTCTATTCGTATTCTGATACTGTCATGATTGGTTATTTTTTAGGAAATGCAAGTGTGGGTGTGTATCGGGTAATATTCCAGTTTACTTCTGTGGCAGTACTTATATCAACCGCACTGGTTACAACGTTGTGGCCCAGGGTTAGCAGATGGGGCAAAGTTGGTGAGATTGGATTCGTAGAGAAATCACTCTCTCGAGCATTTAGTTATTCACTGCTATTTGCGGTGCCCATATTAATAGGTGGGATTCTGTTAGGTGATAGGCTGCTGTATTATTTCTATGGTGCAGAATTTGCTCAGGGGTATCCAGTACTCGTAATACTGCTGATAGCGCAAATAATAAACATTTTCCAGCAATTTTTCTTGTCGTATCTGAGTGCATTAGACCGTCAAAAATCAGCATTTAAAGTAACTGCAGTCTCAGCAACGGCAAATGTCATCCTTAATTTCATATTAATTCCAATAATAGGTATTGTGGGGGCTGCGGTTGCGACTTCAGTGACCCTGATGTTAAATGCTGTTTTGGGGCGGCAAGAATTATTAAAGATAATAACGACACGAGTGGAGAAAAGTACTCTGCTGAACATTTTAAAAGCCTCTTCCGGAATGGCTCTATTTGTAATGGGCTACCGCCTTTTTGTTCCGTTGTCCAATGTGTGGTTAACGCTTGTACCAGTTATTTTGGGCGGAGCACTTTACGGGGTTTTAATGCTGAAGTTAGATAGTAAAATATATAATGAACTAAAAGTACTGATGACGCAAATGAATCTATCATTACCATATTTGATATGAGTAAAAGAGCAAAAAGTATATTGAAGAAGTAAGAATAGTAAATTAGTAAAAATGAAAGTTGTTATACTATGCGGAGGAAAAGGGACACGTTTGCGAGAGGAAACGGAATATCGTCCTAAGCCAATGGTAGAAATCGGTGGTAGACCTGTCCTATGGCACATAATGAAGATTTATGCCCATTATGGGTTTAAGGATTTTGTTATTTGCCTCGGCTATAAAGGAAACATGATAAAAGAATATTTTTTAAATTATGAGGCAATGAACAATGATTTCACTATTCCATTAGGTAATTACAATAAGATCCAACTTCACAGCAACCATCAGGAAAGGGATTGGCTAGTTACACTTGCAGATACAGGTGAAGAAGCACAGACTGGTGCACGTGTGAAAAGAATAGAGAAGTATATTGATGGAGATTTGTTTATGTTAACTTACGGTGATGGAGTAGCCAATATAAATATCGAGGAGCTTGTTGAATATCATAAATCGCATGGAAAAATAGGGACAATGACGGGGGTTCATCCTTCTTCCAGATTTGGTGAATTGGTAATAAGAGACAATAAGATTGAGGTATTTAATGAGAAGCCGCAAGTTACTGGGGGTTTGATTAATGGTGGTTTTTTTGTGTTTAACAAGAAGTTTTTCAAATATCTAAAAGAAGATGATAACTGCTATTTAGAGAAAGAGCCGTTAGAGAATCTGGCAGCAGATGGAGAGTTAATTGTTTATCCTCACGAAGGTTTTTGGCAGTGCGTAGACACCTATAGAGAACTGAAATTATTAAATAATGTATGGAAATCGCGTAATCCACCATGGAAAGTTTGGGAAAAATGAATACCGCTGAGATCGCGGAGAGCGCCGGGATGATGAAAAAAGAATTCTGGAAAGACAGGAATGTTTTTGTAACGGGTTGCACTGGTCTGCTTGGTTCCTGGCTTACCAAAGCTCTGGTTGAAAGAGGAGCCAATGTTGTAGGCTTGATTAGAGATTTGGTACCAAAATCAAATTTAAATTGGTCTGGGTTTAACGATAAGATTACTATTGTAAGAGGAGAAATGGAAGATTATTTCCTTTTAGAAAGGGCTATAAACGAATATGAAATTGATACAGTTTTTCATTTAGCTGCGCAGACAATTGTTACGATAGCTAATAGAAACCCAATTTCTACTTTTGAAACAAATATTAAAGGGACATGGAATGTTTTAGAGGCTTGTCGGAGAGCACCATTAGTCAAAAGAATAGTTGCAGCTTCCAGCGATAAGGCTTATGGAGAACAAGAGAAATTACCTTACAATGAGAATACCCCGCTGGAGGGAAGGCATCCCTATGATGTTTCTAAGAGTTGTGCGGATTTATTATGCAGCGCTTTTTATGAAACCTACAAACTTCCTGTTTGTGTAACGAGGTGTGGGAATTTTTACGGTGGAGGGGACTTGAATTTTAACAGGATTGTACCTGGAGCTATCCGGTCAGTATTGAATAATGAGCCCCCTGTCATAAGAAGTGATGGAACGCTCGTCCGGGATTACTTTTATATTGAAGATGCGGTAGAAGCATATTTATTGCTGGCTGAAAAGATGGAAAATGAAGAGATTCACGGTGAGGCGTTTAACTTTAGTAATGAACTTCAAATAACAGTTTTAGAAATGGTGGAGAAAATTATTGCTGTTACGGGCAGGAATTTGAAATCTATAATATTAAATGAAGCAACAAATGAAATAAAGCATCAATATTTATCTGCGAAAAAGGCTAAGGAAATGTTGGGCTGGGAACCCGGATATACTTTAGAAGAAGGTTTAAGAAGAACTATAGAGTGGTATAGAGAATTCTTGGCTGAGGAGGGATAAAATAAATAATGAAGGTTATTTTTCTTGGCACCAATGGCTGGTATGATACAGAAACCGGGAATACCACATGCATACTTATAGAGACAGATGATTATTTTGTTATCCTTGATGCTGGCAACGGATTTTATAAAATAGACCAGTATATCAGAAGCAAAAAACCGATTTATCTCTTTTTAAGCCATTTCCATCTTGACCATATTATTGGTCTACACATTCTAAATAAATTCGACTTCGACCAAGGAATGCGTATTTACGGGCAGGTAGGTACAAAAGATATTTTGGACACAATAATTAATGAGCCTTATACGGTTCCAATTGCCAAATTGCCGTTTAAAGTGGAGGTTCATGAACTTTCTGAAGGGTTGCATAATATACCATTTTCAGTAAAGTGTAAATTACTCATTCATTCTTCAAAGTGCATGGGGTATAGATTTGAACTCGATGGGAAAATAATAGCTTATGTACCAGATACGGGGATTTGTGAAAATGCAATAGAACTGTCAGAAAACGCTGATTTGCTTATTGCTGAATGTTCATTTAAGATGGGGCAGAGTAGTGTAGAGTGGCCACATTTAAATCCAGAAGATGCTGCACTGATTGCAAAGAGTGCAGGGGCTAAAAAATTGGTTTTGCTGCATTTTGATGCCAATATATATCGTTCTCTTGAAGAGAGGATAGAAGTGCAGGAGAAAATGAAGAAGGTATTTAAGAATCTTATAGTTACATTTGATAATATGGATATAGAGATATAAGGGGAAGAAGCAAATGGAGGAGTTAAAAAGGGAGGAAAAATTTATAATTGGATTTATGACTGAAAAGATAAGAGATTTTGTGAGCTAACACTAAGGGGTAAAAAGAATGTTGAGGAAAAATTTTTTAAAGGAAAAATTAGCACTGGGTCAAGCTGTTATTGGAACCTGGTCTATTGTGCCGTCTGTTGTCGTTACCGACATTATTGCAAGTACCGGTATTGATTTTATGATAATCGATTCAGAACATGGCCCAATTAATTTTGAAACGGCTCAAAATATGGTAATAACCTGTGAATCACGAAATGTTTCACCGGTAATGAGAGTTGGCGGAATTATTGAAGCGGATATTTTAAAAGCTCTCGATATCGGCGTACACTGTATCCAGATTCCAAATATAACAACAAAAGATGAAATAGAAAAACTGATTAAACTGGTGAAATATCCACCGACCGGAAATAGAGGTTTTTCACCTTTTACAAGGGCAGGGAACTATTCAAGCGAAAATTCCAAGGAACTAATAAAGGCAGCAAATGAAAATGTATTAGTGACTGTTCATATAGAAGGTGAGGAAGCTGTGAAAAATATTGATGAAATATTGAAAATTAAAGAACTGGATATCCTCTTCGTAGGCCTTTTTGATATTTCAAAGTCATTAGGAATACCTGGAGAGGTCAATAATCCTAAAGTATTAGAAATCTTAGAAAAAATGGCCGACAAGATAAACAATGCAGGTAAATATCCTGGTACCATTGTTACTAACATTGACCAGTTGAAGAAGTTCCTTAATTATGGTATAAAATATATAACTTATTCTGTGGATTGTGAAATATTAAGTAGCTGTTACAAACAGATAAACGCTAATTTCAGGGCACTCAATAATAGGAAGGGACAAATATGATCCGGGTTGCAGATTTTATTTCGAATTTTATAAGCGATGTATTAAAGGTTAAAGATGTTTTTATGGTTTCTGGCGGAGGCATCATGTATCTTACCGATGCCTTGTATCTGAACAAAAAGATTAATGTTGTCTGTACTCATCATGAGCAGGCTTCTTCTATGGCATTGGAAGCATATTCCAGGGCTACCGAAAATTTCGGCGTAGGGTTTTTCACCACTGGTCCTGGGACCACAAACGCTATCACAGGTTTAGTCGGAGCATGGCAGGATTCGGTTCCCTGTCTTTTCATCTCAGGTCAAGCAAAAAGAAAAGAAACGATTTATAATTCAGGTATTGATGGCTTGAGGCAATTTGGAGTCCAAGAGGCAAACATAATTCCTATAGTACAGTCTATAACAAAATATGCTGTTTTGCTTAACAAACCTGAAGAT
>Ga0209986_10005797_pt1 | contig 10183 bp, 8 predicted proteins | sample BlataG_FD_183168 | JGI IMG/M metagenome (GOLD analysis project Ga0209986, IMG submission 183168) | Deep subsurface microbial communities from Black Sea to uncover new lineages of life (NeLLi) - Black_00105 metaG (SPAdes) (version 2) | ecosystem: Environmental > Aquatic > Marine > Oceanic >...
ATATAGACCATGATATAGAAAAAAAAAAGAGATATAATATAAGATAAAAAATAATAATCATTGTTGGGTTCTATTTAAAATGAATATATTTAAATAAAAAATTGAGGGTGGCTACAAAATCCAGTGATTTCAAGTGGAATTGATAGAAATTTGTTACCTGATTGCTTAAAGAAGAGAAATATTATTTGATTTTATAGAGCTAGGCTCGGTTTCCACTGGAGAGGGATTAGGTAGAGAGGAAACATTTAAGAGGAGCCATTTCTTTGATCTTACTATGAGCATTAGCAAAATCAGAAGAAATTTGGCTCCCATTAAGATAGAACAAACCACTCTTCTTAAATTTTTCCCTTTTTTACCTAAATCTAAAACTCAAAGTTTGATAGTTGAATTTGATAAAAGAAAAGAGATTTCTGACGGAAAGGGCTACACATTGAAAATGAGAAGAGATGGGACCATATACATTCAGGAAACACACTGTCTCATTTGCGGATTTCGATTAATAAAAAATGGGCATAATCCTAGGATTGCGATATTTGACAACGGACTTGGAAGGCATGAGTTTCGTATCCATCGGAAGCGTTGTCCCAATTGCGGAGAAGTAAAACCAGATTATTCCAAGTTAGCGCCGAAATATTGCAATTACCACGAGAACTACAGGCGAAGAGCAAGGCAACATCACATGAAGGGGCTCATGCCCTCACAAATCAAGCATGTGTTTAAAATTGATTTCAATATCGATATTTCGGAATCAACAATTGTTAATTGGGTAAATGAGACCTCTGAACCTCTCAGAGAAATGCTCAGAGAAACACCCATTCCTTCAAGTGGATATTGGGGTTATGATGAAATCCACATGCTTGTGGGCGGGAAAAAAGCCTATGCTTTAATTACGGTGGATACAATTACAAAATTCATTCCAAATGCCAAGATATTTTCTCACATGGGAAATAAATCCGGTAGGATTTTGTTCCAAGAAGCAAAGCGCGGAAACAAAATGAAAATTAAGGGTCTCGTGAAAGATTGTACCACACACTTGGGAAAACTCCTTAATACGCGTGGATACAAGACTATCAAACTCCAAAACTGTAAAACGCATGTAAAGTGGATTGCATCAAAGCACGTGAAGGCGTTTGCAGGTCTCTCGACCCAGTCGAGAAAACCCGTTCCTCCTAAATGGCAATGGCTATTGCGCCGTTTCTACCAAGTTATAGATGCAAAAGACGAAGCAGATGCCTACATTAAGATCGAAGTGTTAAAACAGACGGTGGAACGGCTGAAAGAATTGAAACCCAAAAAACGCAAGCACCTTGCTACAGCACTTAAACAAATGGAATCATGGCTTTCGAAGCTGATCGCGCACTGCAGAAACCCAAACATTGCGGAAACAAACAACTTATTGGAGGGATATAACAAGAAGTTTGAGTATTATCCGACTTTCAAACGAGGAATGATGACTGAAAGCGGGGCACAGCGAGTACTCGATTATCGTACGTTTGAAAATAATTTTAAGAGATTTCCTGAATATTTAGAACAATTCGAGAAGAGATATGACGAGTATAGGGTTATTTATGCCAAAGACACAAGAAACCCAAGCTTAAAGGGGCAAGGCATGTATTTCAAACATAGAAGAATTAAACTGAATAGGTGGTATCAAAATTATTTTCAATTCTGGGAGCAATATCTCGCTATAATTTGAAATAAAATGATTGCGAAAAAATTTAAATGTCATCACTATCTTTTGTAACCACCCAAAATTGAAAGAAAATTTAATCTGCTCTTATTGTAATAATTTACCTCTTAATCTATATTAAAAGATAAGAGACCCCATTACATTTAAAAGAAACCATTCCTGAGAATCTAAATTGAAAAAAAAGATTTAAATCTAAATTTTTTTCTCTTCATTACTTAATTCTCTAAATACCATGAATCAAAAGAGACTAACCTTTTTTTTATTTAAAAATGTCTAATCTAACTAACAAATAATTAGAAAAAATAAATAATAAAAAAATTAAACAAAATAAAATAAAAAATCGCAGGAGTTTGTAATGTCGAGAAAAACATCAGGGATAATTAAGATAACTTTTATTACAATTATAATTGTGCTATGCTTTCAAATGAATTTCTTTACAAACCTTCAACTCGATAACATAAAAAACATAAATATCTCCAATATCGGGATAACTCTCTCCAATAAAGATTATTGGAAATTTATATATAACAGTAGCGTTGATAATCGGGCATATGATCTGGCCTTCGATTCTAATAATAACATTTATTTGGTGGGACAGACTGATAATGAAGGGATCTGTAATACGCTAACTCTCAAATTCAATCCCAACGGCGATCATCAATGGGGTAAAACTTGGGATAGCCTTAAAGATGACTGCGGCATAGGGATTGTAATAGATCCGTCAGATAATATTTATGTGGTCGGATTTGCCGATTCTAAGGATGATTATACGGAAGATATTTATCTGCTGAAATATAACTCCGATGGAGACCTAATAAGGCATAAAATATTATGCAGTGTCGATGGTATGATCCCGAGCAATATCGCAATGGATTCCCTTAATAATATTTATATTACGGGATATAGAGAAATTAGCGCATCCGAAGCGGCTATCTTCCTTTTAAAATATGATAATTCCGGAAGCCTGCAATGGCAGAGATATTGGCATGAAAGTAATATAGATATCGGGTACGATATTGCGATCGATTCTTCCGATAATATATATATCACGGGAACTTCAATGAATTTGTCCTCGGAACGTGCCGGTATTTGCCTTATAAAATATTCCGATCAAGGAGCTCAATTATGGAATAAAACTTGGCAAGGATCGGAAATTAATTACGGAAATGGAATCGCTTTGGATTCTGAAGACAATGTTTATGTTTGCGGAAAAATTGAAAATAAAAGCTCAGGAATTGAGGATTCTTGTATTATAAAATTTAATTTTAATAATAACGGTTCGGTTATCTGGAGTTCAAGTTTTGACCAATCAATCGATGAATGGGCGCAAGACTTGGTGATATGTGATAATTATATTCATATAATCGGACATTATTCTGTGATATTTAATTATACCGAAGTAAATTGCATGTATTATTCATTGCTTGATATGAACGGAGGACTGAAATGTACTGAATATCATCTCTTTGGATATCAATACCCGATCTCAATCAATAAGGACAATCTAAATAATGTATATATTACAGGTTCAAGGAGGGGATCGGACTATGCCGATTGTGATATATTTCTTATAAAAGATCCCCATTTTGCGGATCAAGAAACGAACGATAACGGTGATGATAATAGAAATAATGAAAATAATGAAAATAACAACCCTCAAAATGAAGATACGGAAGTGGAAGGGGATTCTATTCTGCTTTTAATCTTAATCGTATCGATAATTATAGTGTTAATAATTGCTATTATGGTATTAAATGTTAAGAATAAAAATAAGAATATAAATCAAAAAGGTAAAGTTCCCGAAAATAAAATTGTAGAACCCGAATGGGATTCTCTCTCCGCTCAACTTCAATTTTGTTATGACAAAATAATTAATGCGGGCAAGATTCCCAGATTAGGTTTGATAAAGGATTGTCTGAAAACAAATTACAACTTTACCGAAAATATGTACGGGTACGAGAAATTCAAAAGGGTTCTCGAGCAATTATTATTAATATATCCCGCATTCAATATTAAGGAATTAAGCAGAAACGAATATATTTTAAAAGAAATTGAAGATTAAAGTCTCAAAAATTATAATGAGATAGATTTACTTAAGGTTATAATATTATTAATCTTATGGAGATTTTATTCTTAAGATAATGCTGTATTTCTTTTTTTTTATTCCGATCGCAGAGCATACTCGTATCAATTCCCTCGGATGTTTAATTTTGGGCGTGAATATAATGCTTAGGTTTATAGGCATGTTCGAAAAAAACCGTTCTAACTAATGTTAATCTTTTTAATGACTAACAATAACCGACCAAATTTAAATAAAAAACTCCATTTATAAGAATTCTTTCTCTAATTTATTAAAGAGAAATCTTCATTAAAACATCTGAAATTAGGTATGGTCTTTAAAGTTTCAATCAAATAAGATTTAATCAATTTATCATTTAACTTTCCTTTTTATTCCAATAGAGAGCATATTCATATCGATCTTTTCAATTAAAACTAATATACCTTAAACGAACTTAATAAGGATGATATAATCTTGCTCATAGTTAGGAATTTTTACGATTCCATCTCTCTATAATTTTTTTTGCAACGGGTTCTCTCGGATCAATTCGTAAAGCTTGTTCAGCATATTCCTTCGCTTTATTCGTCTCTCCTAACGTATCATACACCAGTGCTAAATGACTTAAAGCGGTATTATTTCGTTGATCTTTTTTCAATGCAGTATTATATGCCATTATTGCTTTTTCAAAATTTCCGGTGTGTCTATAAAGATGACCGAGATTTTCCCAACCTGACCTAAAGTTCGAGTCCAGTTTCAAAACTTCCTCCTTTGCTCTAACAGCGTTTAAATGGTCCCTATGGTCGAGAAAGCAATACGAAGCAAGATTCCAAACCTCTGCAAACGGCTTGAGCACTTCATTACTTACATTATTTTCATATTTTGCTTTGTAGTAAATATCTAATGCTTTAATAATATTTTTATATCTTGCAAGGTGAACTGCAATTTGACTCCTTATAAATACATCCTCGGTCGATTCCAACAAAGTATCAAGTTCTTCTTCATTCAGAAAAGATAAATAATTTTGATTTGTCAGACCGATCACCACGGAAGGGAACCCTTCAAGAAACCTTTCTACTATCTCTTCTTTAAATACCTTTTTCGCAATAGGGTCTCCCGCTTCGGTTAATTTCTTTAACAAAGGGAATGCTATATTGCTGTGCAGTAATCGTGTATCGTAATTATTTTCTGCCCAAGCTTGGATGTTACTACAATGCCCCCAAAATTCCTCTTCGGGAAGGACCCTATAATTTGGCGGGGCTATTCGTTCCAGTGAAGAATCTAAATATATGGCAGCTTCGTCAATAGATCTGAACTCATCATATCTTCTGATCTTAGCTTCTAAGATATTCATCAGCAGATATTTGCACTGAATAAACGGTCGTCCTTCGATGTAAATGATGGTCTTACCCTGAATTAATTTAATAACCAGGTATTCGTGTATTCTTAATTCTTTAATTGCAGTCTTTCTAAATTCTTGCTCTCTCCCTAAATTCTTTAAAATTCTCCGAAGAATTTTCAAGAGATCATCATCGGTTAAATTACATAACCTATCAATTAAATTATCGGGGTTAAAATCTAAAAGAAGACTGAACATCAGCCCTATGTCCTTACCCATAAATTCAGTAAAATTGCTTATAATTATATTACGTCTCATAAAGAGAAATTTTCAAATCGCGATTTAGCTAAAGCGATTTATGTTAAAGGTAAGAATGCAAAACTACTAAAAAATACCTTAGAAGTTAAAATCCTTAAAGAAGAATTATCTTCTTTGGGACCAATTGGCAAGAAGTTTGCTAAGAAATTATAATAGATTATTATCAATTTTGGATCAAAAAGAATCAAATCACTGAATTTTGTAACTACCCTTTCTTTTTTCTTTAAATATAATTAATTGAAATTGTTAACATATATTGGATATTTTAATTGATATTTTGAAATAAAAAAATATGACATATAAAAATTTGCAGTTAGTCAAGAAAAAAAATGAATTAATGGAACTTGGAAAAAAAAGAAAAGGTCTGTTCGAAAGTAAATGGTATAGCAAGGAAGATATATTAGTTGTTATATGTGTTGTATGTTTTTTCGGAATTCTCGTTGTTGCTTTTTTTTTATTGTATTACGGATATTATCTAATAATGGAGCAATTCGATAGTAGTTATGCAGATAAGTCAAAAACGTATTTATTCTTGATTATTTTTATACCGGTAATTATTGGCGGCCTCATTTATTTCTTTTTTACTAAATTGTTCAGTATCGCGAATCTGAAAAGAAAACTTGAAAGATTAGAAAATAGGAAGGAGAAATTGAAACGGGAGATTAATGAAATTGTATCAAGAAATTTAATCGATGAGGGAGATCGGGAGTTTAACAATGGAAGATACTTTCAGGCTTTAGAATCATATAAAACGGCCCGTTCGCTTAAAGGGATAAATGATAAAACCCAACAAAAGATTACGAATAGATTTAAAAAAATCGAGAAAATTTTAATCGATTCTAAAAAGAGAAATTTCAGACTGTTTCTCGATAAGGGAAATGAATTATTTAAAAAGGGACTTTGGGTTAGTGCTATTGACCAGTATAACAGAGCTTTAAGTGTCGCCGGGGAAATAAAAACCATAAATCCCCTAAGACTGAAGGACCTAAAAACCAAAATAGATTTCTCATATAGAAAACGGATAGATAAGCTAATGAAAAATGTAGATAAAATGGTCTCCCAAAAATCGTTTCAAAAAGCTCAAGAAAGTCTTAAGGACATCTTAAACATATCAAGAAGTATATTGAATTATAACAATAAAATTCAGATTCAAGAAAACATAAGAGAAAAGATTGACCTGATCAGCATTAAAATGGCGGTAAAAAAAATTAATACGGGAAAGAAATTAAAAAATGAAAATAAGACTGAAAAATCGCTAAAAGTATTCGGAAAAGCTCTAAATATCATAAGTGAGGTCTTTAATCGGGAAATAAGACAAGAATTAGAAAAGAAAATCAAAACTTTGACTATTAATTAAATTAGAACTATAAAGCCATACTTAAAATTTCTTGAATAACCTCGAGATTGCCCGTTGACTGGATTTTTTCTGCGCCTTCTTTAATATAAAATTGAACATCTTGATACGGCCAAAAGATTCGTTCTTCACCGGGTAAGCTTGTTGATACGACCGCTTCGAATCTATCTTTTACCGATTCGCAGGTCTTCTTGTATTGTTCGAATTGTCTTTTTGAATCTATCTGTGCCTCTACATTAAGGATAACCATTTTTTTGCCTTCTCTTTCTATCAAATGGGAAATCTTATCGATAAGAAACTTCCACTTTATAATCAAATCTTTTTCTACCATCTTATTTTACATTCCAATTAAAAGTTATTTATATATAAAATTAATCGCCTCGGTTATACCGGCATTATATTTTTCATGAAGATGCAAAAGCCATTTAAACAGATTATATTGAATATGCAAGAGATTGGAAATAAATGAAAGCATCATGTCCAGATCCTCTTGCTCGCTTAAACTTAAAGATTCGATATATTTTATTTCTATGGAGTTTAATGCGTTTAAGATCTCGGTGGATAGTCTTTCATCAGCCTTACTTCTTATATTTATATTTTTTTCATTTAACCATCCTCCTAAAGCTACCGAGACTCTCAATAATTTCTCAAGACAAGTTCTGGCTCCATCAAATAGGGGTATAAACTCTGCAGGATCATCCTCCGATGGTCTATCGTGAAGTATCTCAACTATATCATTTATCTTTAGAGAATTAAAAGTATTAATTATGTCTCTTGTAATATCATAATCCGTTTTATTCATTTAGGTCACCATTTAAATCAATTCTATACTTACTCTTCAATAAATCTCCTTTATCTTTTGCTTCTACAATCCAATCTTGAATCATATGACCGCAATGAGTGCATCTGAAGGCAACTCCCGTATCGTCTTCAAGTCTCTTAAGAAAATACTTCTTCCCGCTAGATCTATAACACCCTTCGCAAAAATAATCGGCTTTTCTTGAATAATTGCATTTACCTTTATAATTATTAACGCAAATAATCGCCCTAATCTCATCATCATAGAATATTGGACTTCCGCATTTAGGACAGTTATAACTTAAAAGTCGAACTTTGAAATAATCTTCAGGAGAGTTTTTAGTATTTCTTCGTGCATGGTTTTCGCACAATAATTTCACGTCTTTATATGGAGCCGAACCTTGTTGCTGATATGCGACAAAATATATAGCTCTTAAATTGCAATTCTCTTTATAACAATTTTCATATTCCGTTATTTTATCCCTCTTCAATTAATTCAGAATCAATTAATTTAAAATCTTTTCCTTTCAATAAAACTACTTTTTTAATTTTAATCTCGTCGTTGACTCCATTTTCCAACTCATTAATTTGAACCAGATTCCCGTCAATTACCTTATAAGTAGTTCTTACAACCGTCGATTCCCTTAAATCTCGGTGATTATTTCTAAAATTTAGGGGGAGAACTTTTCTTATGATCGGATTTTTCAAATAATATCTCATCTCTACAGATTAAATCTAATAAATATATTTAAATAAAAAAATTGAGTCAAAACCGAGGATGTTTGTATTGATTTTTTCATTTCTCTAAAAAAAAAGAAATTAATATTAATTATTATTTAACCATTTCTAAGAATTCCTTCTCGGTAATTATCGAAACTCCCAATTGCTGTGCTTTTACATTCTTTGCAGAGCCCGAAGCGGTATCATTTGTAACTAAATAAGTAAGATTTTTCGAAACTCCGCTTTTGATGGTTCCGCCGTTTGAAACCACGAGTTCTTCTGCTTCCTTTCTGTTCATAGTCTCCATTTTTCCTGTAAAACAAAAACTTTTTCCTTCCAATTTTCCTCCCATTTTTTCAATACCTCTTATTTTTATTTTTTGTGTATTTAATACATCCTTCATTTCATCATGCAGAAATTTAATCCCTTCAATAACATTTTGTGCGGTTATAGAACCTATCCCGTGAATCTTTGCTAGTTCTATTGGTGAAGCGTTATATAATGAATCAAGCGTATTATAACCTGCGGCTACTATGGTATCTAAGGTCCTTTCACCCGTATCCTCGATATCAAACCCGGCGACAAATTTTGCAAGAGAAATCTCTTTTACGGCAAGCAGATTATCTAAAGCCACTTGAGCAGACCTCTCCCCTTCCCCCTCAAATCTTGAAATATCCGATATCTTTAGCTTATAAAGATCCGAGATTTTAAGAACTCTCTTGGAATCAAACAATTTTCGCATTAATTTCTCTCCGAAATTTTTAATATCCAATTTTTTAATCCATTTTAAGAGTCTATGAAATCCAACTTTAGGACATGAGTTATTAGGACAAAACAGCCTCGTGCCCTCATTAACTAGTGATTTCCCGCAAGTATTACACTTAGTTGGAACTATTACTTCCATAGCATTCAAAGGGGTCTTAACAACTTCATCAATATCGGGAATAATATCTCCGTGCTTGGAAATTAAAACTCTTGAGCCTATTTTCACTCCCAAATCTTTAATTTTATTTGGATTAGATAAACTGGCTCGACTTACGGTTGTTCCGCATAATTCTACGGGCTCAACTATCGCCACCGGGGTGTAATTCCTTCCACTTTCACTCCACTCAATATCAATAAGTTTTGAAATGCTTGATTCGGTATCGAACTTAAACGCAATCTGTTTGACCGGGGTGGTCCTTCTCATATCCTCGAGGTCAATTATATTTCCTTTTATTACAAGTCCGTCTATATCAAAATCTAGCGAATTTCGAAGGTTATTCATAACCGTCCCCCTGTATTTAATCACCTGTTCAATATTATCAAAAATTTTATAATCGACGGTGATAAAACCCTGGTCTTTAATCCAGGAAATTTTGCTTAATTCACTTTTAAATTGATTGCCCTCATCTTTACTTATTGCGTCATAACAAATGATCACTAAATCTGCACATCCCGAACCATCTTTTCTCTTTGAAAAACCACTTGCTGTATTCCTACAATTTTTGTATATCTTTGAATATTTACTATCAAAAATGCTATGCTCCATTAGAACTTCGGCTCTAACTGCACCGGTAAAATGTTTATCGATCGATTGAACAAACCCCTTCATTTTCCTTACATTATTGGATATATCATCCCCTTTATATCCATTTCCTCTTGTTACACCGAATCGATACTCACCATTTCTATATTGTAGTTCCAAACTAATCCCGTCCAATTTAAATTGAATAATGTATTTTGGATGGTTTACCTTTTTTGCCCATTTCCTAAAATCCTTCGGAGTGGTGACTTTATCTTGGCTGTTCATAAAAATAATGTGCTCTCTCTTGGCAAGGGTTTTTTCCTCGTCCTTCCCTACCTTATCGAAAATTGGATTGTTGGGGTCCAACCGTTTGAGCTCATCCCAAAGGGCATCAAATTTAC
>Ga0209986_10005798_pt1 | contig 10181 bp, 7 predicted proteins | sample BlataG_FD_183168 | JGI IMG/M metagenome (GOLD analysis project Ga0209986, IMG submission 183168) | Deep subsurface microbial communities from Black Sea to uncover new lineages of life (NeLLi) - Black_00105 metaG (SPAdes) (version 2) | ecosystem: Environmental > Aquatic > Marine > Oceanic >...
GGGGCAATGCTAACGAAGGTAGGAATCCAACTTCCAATCCAATCTCTGCCTGCGCTGCCGCCCAGCCGCGGATACTATGGTTCGCACCAGCCGCAGCACGTGTAGGTTTAATAGGACCAACATGCAATATCTTCATAATACCAATTCTATTTAGTTATTGCCGATTGCCTGAGCCTGTCATTCCTGCGAAAGCAGGAATCCAGACCCTTCCAGTAGGCACTATGTCTGATTCTATCGGCAATCTTTAACTGTAATTGGTATAACTGCTTGTTTCTATCTGAATGCAGTTGCCGCAATCGAAAATTACATTCTTAGCGGGAGTTCCGGTTCCCACTCCTGCGTTACAGCATAATCGGAATATTCCTCTCGCTTACTTTGCTCCGCAAGGAGTAGACACATTGTTACAGGAATCCAGAACCATTTGGTAAAGTGGGCCGTATGAACTAACGATGAAAGTATTAGAAAAATATAAATCATAATAGCAGCGGCATTCATACGGGGATTGGAAACACCACGAACCTTCAAATATAGTAGAATTAAACCGGAAATAAACAAGGTAAATCCAATTGGGCCGGAGTCACAAAGTGGACTAAGTAGGCTGTTATGAATATCCCTCCTTTCACCCCGATAAAGTTCCATAGCTGTGGCACTATTTCCAAAGCCCCAGCCAAAGATGGACCAATTCTCATAGTAAGTGGAAAGAACTCTCTTAAGGATGGCTGACCTTCCACTACCGGCGGCACTCTCAATACGGCCTTTAACCACCATTGCCTCGAGCCTCTCCTGGCTTTGTTCCTGTAGTACCCCTAAAGTAAGTATATATAACACACCACCCACAAGAATTATAGATATCACGACGGATATAAGTATACGTTTAGCTATTTTTACTCTTTTTGCAAGTATTATGCCGATACTCAAAGCCACAAAAACCGCTATCAAGCTTGCACGGGAACCGGTCCTCATCATAGCTACAAGTAGGACCACAGCTCCCGATAGGTAGAATACCAGGAGCTTTTTGGGTTTTTCGAGACTCCATAAGCCGCAAAGAGCTATCAAAGATACTGAAAGTGCAAAACATGTTGTTTGCGGGTTCGCATATTCTCCCAACGTTGCTCGCAAAAACTGAGGCGAAATGCCGCCTGTAATCAACATCTGAATCCCTACAAGAACACCCCCCAGGAAACACCAGAAAAAGGCGAAAAAAACACGTTTTCTACTGTCTAAAAAATGAATAGCACCTGCTATTAAGATTACTTGGATCAGAACCTGCGCCGAATTCTTTAGCGCTACAAGATAGGCAATGGCAAGAGGGGAGGTTAACAAACCCCATAAACCAAAAAGTAACATCGCGATTATTGTTGACCTTGAAACTAAAATCCGCTGGCGGATTTTACCGAGTGAAACAGCATACAGTAATATCATAAATAGTGCTAAAGCCTTCGCCGGCGTAAGTATTGTTCCTTCGGCAGTTAAGAAAATCGGGTCTAATGCCTGCCACCCAAAATACAAATAGAACGCTACTTGCGGAGCAATAAGCATCGCCACTGCCAAAACCACAGCTACAGGGATCAACGCCGGCCACAAGTAACCTATACGGTAAAGGAAGAATGCAGCAAGACAACTTGGGACGAAAGCCACCCAAAAAAGGAACTGTCCTGATCGGCTGGAACGTGCCTCGAAATCCACGTCCTCATATAAATGCTCATTATCTACGATGTCATAGTTCATATTTGTACCACCGGGTGTATTTGTTCGGTTTTTTCTACGTTTTCAGCTTTGAAAGGTCCGGACCGAGCAGGTTCCGGGATTTCATAAGCATAATTATTCATTGTCGTGGGTTCAAACAGTTAAGAAATCTTTGTCTTTCTTGGACACTTATCTTGCGCTGCACAAAGACGTCCCAACAACCTTTTCGACGAATGTATAATCTTGCGCACCTGTTGACCCAGGCGCGTTTTGCTGAGAAGCACGATGATTTCATAAAGATACCTGCTGTTGTTGGGGGGCAGTTCTACATCCCAGCGGGGTACGGTGATTCCCAGCAGGCGGGAAACCCGTATACGCCCGTATTGGCGGAACTTCTTCGAGTAAATGTTGCTCCTCTGAGATTCGCAAATCTCCTCGAACGAAACTGGCTCGGTCTTAAGGCGCTGCATTGTAGCCATCTCACTGATGAGCTCCTCGGCAAAAGCAGAACGGGCGAGAATGACCGACCAGGAATGCTCATCTTTGAGAAAACGGGGAATCCAAGCGTCGCCACAGGCAAAATCGGCTAACTCGCCGGTCGCGTCTACACAATACCAACACCGCTTTTGCCTGGCAATCATGGACCGACTGCCATAATCGGGATACGGCTCGGAAGCAGTCTGCCCCTCACGTGTGCGGATAAGCATCGAACCAGGCTGTCCGTCTCCCCTAAAGCGGAAGAATTCGACCTCGGCAGGGTCAATCCCGTGACTAAACACTATCTCATCGAGATAGCGGAAATCGCGATAACCACCGCAGAAATTGGCCATCGTATAGGGGAAGACTTCAATCAGGGATGGATCTTCCTGCGCCGCAAGGCGCAGGGCGCCAACTTGGCAGGGAGTGCCGACGAAGAGGTACCGACCACCTGCTTCCGCGCACCAACGCACAAGTTGATTGGTCGTGGTTGGGCAATATTTGGAACCTTGGGCCATAAACAGATCTTCCATGGAGCGGGCGATGAACAACTTGGTTCTCGGTCCCGGGGGACCATAAATGAAGTGTGAGGCAGTGACGCCGTGCACAAGGCCTTTCTCAAGAAGATAGCAGGCTATCTCGGTCATCACACCACCAGAAGATGCGTTCTCAAGAATTCGCGGATTGGTTGTGCGGGCAGCGGCGGAAAAACGGTAGCGTCCCAGTTCAAAGGTCTCATGAGAAGCTGAGCCGTAAAGACTCTGCGCCATTTTGTTGATGGGTAATCCCTTGCCTGGGCATACCGTGAACTCGCGTCCATCGCCTGAAACGCAGGACGTATCAATGATTTTCGGGATGAAGGTGCCACGATTCTCGTTGAGAACCATCTTCATGGTGCGCGGGGGCGCAGTACTCACACACGCTCCACAGGAGATACATAGGCCAACGCGAATAACTTCCTGAATACTCCGAATTTCCGACATAATCTATTCCCCCGAGCGGTCCTTACTTGCCTTGACGATTCTGGTTATCTCCACAAGTTGTTCCATAAGCATCCGGCTGGTTACTTGTAGGGATTTTTTAATGGCTTTCCGGTTGTCGAAAATTTCAAGGGCTTTTCGGCTTGCTGATTTTGAGTCCAGAGCATTCATATCGACCAGTTGGTTCTTACATTGACACATCTCTCCTAAAATCTCGTGAATCCGACTATCTCTATTATTAGTCAGCCCTAAAAAGGGCGTGCCAACGGAGACGCTGCTGATGAGGGAGTGGGCACGCTCGCCAACAAGGAAGTCACACTCACTAATGATGCTTTTCAGCAGGCGTGCACATAGGTCTTCGTTCAGGATCATGTAGTCATCAGCGGTGGAACTCATGGCCTCGGTCACGTGTCGAGCTGCTATCAAATCGCTATTGTCTTCTTCGATGGAATGTGGAAGAAAGACCACGAACACGTTCCGTTCCTTGATGAGGCTATCGAAGATTCCGGCAACGTACTCCGCGTGGGCTTGATACTTGGCAACGGCATCCGTTTTCGGTATGAAGAATTTATATACCACTCCTTTCTCTAACACCGTTGCTCCTACGATTTTCTTCCCTGATTTGCGTGCCCGCTGATAGAGCTCGTACCGTTCCAAGACCTTGTGAGCCACTGAAAGCTCAGCAGCTCGCATGGCAAAAGCCGGATCTGGAGCTAAGATTGGTTTGGTGGGGTCGCGAACGATTTGTTTTATGTGCTCATAGGAAGAACGATTTCGAAAGACGCAGAAGTCGGCTTCGTCCATTGTTCGGCGGAAAATCCAGTCCTGATAAAGCCGCCTGTACCATCTGATACCAACACTCGAGCCAAGGATACCAGTGCACTTGCCAGACTTCTTGGCCAGGTGGACAACGCCGCACGACTCAACACAAAAAACGGCGTCGTGGCCAACCAGCACATATTCTGCTTGATTGAAAAATTCCTGAAGAGGTTGGTACTTTTGATTCGAAGAAGATATCAGATTCTTGAGCCTGGAATAACATCCTAAACGCATTTGGAGGGAGATGAGGATGTCTTTTAAGATACGCCGGTGGCGCGGCAATATTCCTGTCGATACTTCTCCTCCTTCCCGGCGAAAAATCCATTCCCTGGGGAAGATTGTAATATTACCCGAACGGCTTATCTCATTGACGTTATCGAAAAGTCCAATTTCAACCGACCGGTTGTCTCGAAGCATGTCTTCGATGCCTCTGATTATCGCCTCTTCTCCCTTATTGGCAACCGGTACATAATCCGCCACTAATATATATTGGACATTCTTCATCATAAACCTCATAGGACTCTATTTCTTAACAAACTTTGGAACCAGAATCTTGATAAATCTTTTGCGTTCCAGTTCAGAAAAACTAAAGAACCAACTGCTTGCAATGGTCAGGGCCATAGCGGTACTTACTACGGTAGCGATTTCAAGCCACGAATCGGGTGGAGCAAGATGTTTCCAAACACACATCATGACTACGGCAGGCAATGACCCCAACAAGGCTGGCCACCAAACCCTGCGAACACTTTCCCATACGGCAATGCGCATTTTCCAGTTAAAATATGTCGACAGGAACACGCTGGACACCAATGCTATCGGCAGGGAGTTGCACCATGCTATTCCGAGCAATCCCAAATTGAATACTTTTACCGAAACAATAGAGGAAGAGACACAAAGCAGAGCAGTCAGCGCCATGAGAATACCGAAAATTTTATGTTCTCCGCGGCCCACGAGTACGAGAAAGTTACTATGCTGTGCCAGTCTCAAGCAGTGCCCTACGGTCAGTATGGCCAGGATAACGCTCATGCTGTCAATAACGGCAGGGTCTTGGAACTTTTCGCCGACCCATATCCATAAAAACTCCCGGCCCATTGCAACCAGGAAACACCCTGCGGGGACCACCAGCAGAAGACTGTATTTTTGCGTTAGAAACGCTATCTCACGTACTTGAAAGCATTCATCTCTGGCATTAAGGTCACTGACCGCTGGAAATATGGCTCGTGTGAAGGCCTGCAGGAATTGAGAAAGCAATAGAATACCAGCCGTCGCGACAGCAAATTGGCTAATCTCTGCCGTACCCAAGAAGATACCGATGACCACATCACTGGCCTTGTAGATTAAGATGGCCCCCAGCGTATACAAGAGAGTATTTATTCCATAAGCCAGCATTTCTCTGAGAAATTTGAAATCTACGTTCTTAAAAGACAGCGAAACTTGCGGCAACAGTTTTTTCACGAAGACTAACTGCAGAACCGCCCGGCTGATTTCACTGATCCCGAACACTATGCCCATTGTGATCAGCCCATAACCTCGCATCAGTAACAGAATCACCAGCCCTGTTCGGAACAGTAGAGGGACAAGCAACCCGATGTTCATGAGATCGTATCTTTGCAGCCCGCTCAAAACACCACTGCATAGCTGGAGTGGCATCGCAAGGGCAAAGCAGAAACCCACCAACAGAATTAGCGTGCCGGCAGTGGCGACCAGATCTGGTTTGATTACAAACCAGGTGCCGATATTATAGTAAACCACAAGACTTGTCAGACCGAGCACAACTGCCAGGGCCGAGAAGAAAAAAAGTGACGTGCCGATTACCCGCTGAATCCCAGCATTATCATTTTTTGCCAGGCATACGGGAATGTATCTATTGATAGAGCTGTTCAGCCCCATGCTTAGCAAACCTCGGTAGCTAAAGATTGAGGCAATGAGGACCCATATACCGTATCTGGTTTCGCCGAGTTGACCGAGGAAAAAACGTATTAGGAAAAAACCGATAACCGCATTACTTACTAACGTCACCACATTAAAAAACGTGTTGTAAACCAGTCTCTTGGAAGTTGTAACTGGACTGTTGTTCATTTCTAATTCCAGCCGTCTGTATTCCTTGCTTGCTTTATGACAACCATCAATTGAACTGTCACATAACACTTAGTAACTATGCAAAAACCATAGAGAGCCGCAACACTCTTTACTCCTTTTCGGTCCTGCTTTTGCCGATGAATATGTCAATATTGTTGTTTGCCTTTTGTATCTTCTGCCAGTATTTATCTGGACTGCCATCTGCTAATTTGTAAAGTCCATAGGGCGGTTTCCAAAGCATGTGCATTCTAAACAGCCAGTATCCGCTGCATTTTTTGCCTGCAGAAAGCAGTTCCTGCTCCAAAATATCGGCGCCATAACGAGTAAGTAGAAAACCTGCCGTGTATACAGCGTTGATTTTCTGCTCTGCATAAAACTGCCGGGGATGCGCGGGGAGTCTCGATATCTTTGTTGGTTTATATGTGTCCGTGCCAAAAATCACCATCGGCATCGTTTTGGTACCAAAGCCGCGGGCCATTGCTTTCAATACCCACGTTTTGGGGGTTGGATATATTCCTAACAGAAACCGAGGATTGATTTCGTGAACCTCTTGCTCAAATTTGCTGGCAAGCGATTCGACGTCTTTTTCTAAGAATCCAAAGAAATCGTCCAAAAATCCGTTATCTTCTAACCACTTTTTGCGCCTGCCGTATCCTACCCGGGGCAGCTGCCTACCCCTGTAATCTTTGGCCAGCAGAAAGCTTGAAAAGCAGTTATCACAAAAACATGTATGCGGACCGTAATGCCTTTTCAGGCCTAATTCCGGGCCATAGAGTTCACAATCTAAAAATATCCCGTCGACCTGCAGGTCCGATTCAAGAGACAATTCCGCTATAGTTTTGCCCAGATAAGTCAGGTGGTTGCGCCAATATTCGTGATCTCTCGGGCATGGAGCAATGCCCGAACTTCCATCGGAATAGACAACACGCCGAAAGAAAGGTGATTTTGGGTCGGGTTGCCACCAATAAGAAACAAACACGTGCAATTTCTCACTTTTCCCGGCCCGGGCCCATTTCCGATAGTTTTCAAATGTACCTTTGAACTGTTCTTTTTTTCGTAACGTTGCCGTTACTATTACGGTATTTAATCCATGAGTTTTGATTAAAGGAGCATATTTAGCATCATCTGTTGCAAGCATAAAGCCGGCTCGGATTTTTTCTGTCGCAATCCATTGGGGCAGTTTCGCCGCTGTTGCCTCCGGCGATTTGCTCGCACACGAAACCTGGCTGCACAGGTTTACAGCGCAGGTGCATAGGATCCAAAACAATAAAATGCTATACTTGGTTTTATTCATGTAAAGATAATGCTCAGAGTGCGGAGAGACGTCTCTATGCTTGCTATTCTGCTCATCGGCCACAAACTTATCTGGCAGGATCCGATCCAAACAAAAGAGCCGAAATGCCGAAAAGAGAATCTTGAACCGGCATATTCATCGTAAACAAAAAGCTGCCCGGCGAAGGGCAATGCCGCACTCCTGTGAAGCTTGGCCCATCAATATAGCGTCAGCCCAGAAAAGACACAATCGTATCGGCCACAGAGTCCTTCATCTTATCCGACAGCTCTGGATAGACGGGAATTGCAAGAACCTCCTTTGCTGCCTTTTCAGACTCAGGAAAATCCCCCTCTTTATACCCCAGATAACTAAAACACTCCTGCAGGTGTAACGGCACCGGATAATATATCGCACAGCCGATGTTCTTCTCGCTCAAATACGCTGCAACCTCATCCCGCCTCGGAACGCGAATCACATACTGGTTATAGATAGATACGCAATCGGGACTGATATAGGGGATTTTTACATCCGTACCCGTGAATTTCTTTCCGTAATAGGCCGCATTGCGCCGTCGTGCCTGCGACCACTCATCCAGATGCGGCAGCTTGACCAGAAGTGCCGCCGCTTGTACTGCGTCGAGACGGAAATTGCCGCCAATGTATTTATGATGGTATTTCGGCTTGCTGCCGTGATTACGCATAATCAAAAGCCGTTCATAAAGCTGCTCATCATTAGTAATTATCATACCGCCGTCTCCGATGCCGCCTAAGTTCTTGCTCGGAAAGAAACTAAAACACCCCGCCGTTCCAATACTGCCTGCCTTCCTGTCCTTGTATGTACTGGTAATAGACTGGGCCGCGTCCTCGATAACCGCAAGATTATATTTATTCGCAGTTTCCATAATCGGGTCCATATCGGCCATCTGACCGAACAAATGGACTGGCATTATCGCCTTCGTCTTTTCCGTAACCGCCGATTCAATAAGCTCTGGATTGATATTGAAAGTCCTCGCCTCGATATCCACGAATACCGCCTTGGCACCCGTGCGGGCTATGCAGCCCACTGTAGCAAAAAACGTGAACGGCGTGGTAATAATCTCATCACCGGCGCCGATATCCAGACTCATCAGGCTGTTCAAAATCGCATCCGTGCCGCTGGAAGCACCGACTGCGAACCTGCTGTCGCTTATCGAAGCTATTTTCTCTTCCAGCTCGGTCACTTTCGGACCGCCGACACACTGCTGCGATTCGAGAACTTCCGAAACCGCTGCTAATACTTCATCTTTTATAGTTGCATACTGTGCTTTCAGGTCCAGTAAAGGTACCTCCATGTTAATACTCCTAATCACCGTCAAGTTACATTATTTATTCTTAATTTCTCTGTAAGGAACGTTGTCAATGGCTTCATCAGGCGGTAAGGGGATCTCCTCATCCGAATCGAGGTATTTTTCCACACCGGACTCAGCTTCTTTGAGGAAAATGCTCCTTGGATGATATTCCAACAACCGCAATAGTTAAAACATCCTCGCCCATGCTTTTGTCTCCTTATGTTAAATCGCCGGGAACATAGAGCTAACTTTCTCTGTGACCTCGTTTCAGGACTTTGTGGCCTGACGATATGCCCTTTTGTTGAGCTTGTCTCTACCGGATTTGTTTTAAATTGTAAATCTGTTTAAACTCCGTCCCCGTCAGCTGCGCCAAAAACAAGACACAGCCCAACTACTATACGCTTATAAGAAGCGTATCAATCGATATCTAAGTTACAGCCGAAACTTCTCTTGGTAGTTTTGTCGGGTCGGCATTATTTTTTTCTTTATTCTTTACTGCAGAAAACGCTCAGAAATTCAAATATAAGACGAGAAACTTTGTTCCTTTCCTTAGGTTTCTCTGCAGCTATTTTTTTACTTCTATTCTCCTTCCCCGTCATAAGTATCGGCATATAAAGGACATAGCTTTAGTAAAGACACGCTCCCAACGGACTTTGGCTGCCGATTTTACGTTAAAACTAAAGCTGACCGTCTTGGCGCAGCAGCAACCATAAGTATCTTATCGACAATAACATAAGACAATTCGCGCTCCTGGACCAATCCAAGTCGCCCGACCTGCTATGGATTATTCTCTGATAAGGTCGGTTTCTTCAGCTTCGCCTCACAACAAGTGCAAAAAATGTCAAGAATCAGCCAATTTGGGTTAAAAACTATACGCTCACAGCTTCCTGTAAGTTCATAGCATGGAGATAATACCAATTTTACTTATTAATTGCCGATGTCGGGTTTGTCATTCCCGCGAAAGCGGGAATCCAGTTTCTCTTATTCGATATTATGTGCAATTCTTTCGGCAATTTTTAACTTGGATTGGTATAACGTCGGAGAGCTTGGAAATGCAGTTTATTCGTGATGATAGCCTTGGCATAAGGGGCAGAAACGTCATCCAATGCTCGGGGCCGGGAACACGTTCAAACGCGCCAATCGTCCCGATTTAGAAGTCAATTCAGGCGTGTACTTGGCCTGATTCAGCATTCGTTGGAAAATGCCGGCTGCGATAAAAGCTTAGAAGCAGCTTTCTGACTGCTTTTCTCGCGCAGGACACAAGCTGTTTCGTGCCGGACCTCTATTTTCAATCAGCGGCAGCTAACCCAATCTTGGCTGCATCACATACGTAGCGTTCAGAGGCGTCGGTCCGCGTATCGCGCAGGTGTTTGTATATCCTGACCGCCTCACTCTTTCTCCCGCCTGCAAGAAGCTTCTCAGCGAGCAGCAGACACGCCTTCGTGGCTTGGATTCTTTCCCAGCCCTGTGCCTTATCTGCTGCCTTCAGCAGCATGTTTGCCGGGTCGGCGTCACCAAGATTGGCCAGCGCCCAGGCTGC
>Ga0209986_10005799_pt1 | contig 10181 bp, 9 predicted proteins | sample BlataG_FD_183168 | JGI IMG/M metagenome (GOLD analysis project Ga0209986, IMG submission 183168) | Deep subsurface microbial communities from Black Sea to uncover new lineages of life (NeLLi) - Black_00105 metaG (SPAdes) (version 2) | ecosystem: Environmental > Aquatic > Marine > Oceanic >...
ACGCTCCGTAATTTATTAAATTTCTAATTTCTTCTATCCTCCACCGATAATCGGAAATAGCTTAACCTCATTAGATTTAGTTAGAAGATAATCTTCTTTTACAATTAAATCTCCTACTTTAATGAAAAAGACATCAGCAGAAGAAATCTTAGCATCTTCTAAGATTTTGCAAATGGTTACTGGTTTGGAATAGTTTAGTTCTAAGATATCAGAGGGGTATTTGTACTTTAGATACCCCTCCAGCTTAATACTTATCTTCATCGTTTGACCTCATCGATGAGCCAATCTAGACCCAAGTCGATTAGTTTGGCAGGTGTAGGAATTCCGTTATCCGGACCCCAGCCCATCAGTTCATAACGTAATTTTAGGGCTTTCTGGAAATCTCCTTTATCAATGGCCCCTTGACCATCTAAAGGACCACCTTTGAAGTTATAATAGAAGACTTCAGGTAAAGTATCATCTTTGGAAGTAAATCCTTCTCGGTGGTTAAAGATGCGGGCCATATTGATGGAGCGCTCTCCTAATTTCATCAATTCAAACCAGGTGGTCTTCCAGCCGGTGGTGGAACGGATAATCTCTAAAAGTTCATCCAAAGTGCCCACACTTCGGGGGACATAGCCAAAATCACAGACTCCCAAGATATCAAAGACGGTCCAGTAGATATCCAATAACTTAAAGAGAGTCACTTTCTTTTCCCCTATATCAGTGGGAGATACAGGGTTTAAGATTCCCAGTCCCTTCATCTCTTTTATCCCTACCGAATCTTGATCTTTAAAGAAGGGGTCATGGGCAGCCTTCATATGGTCTGCCCCGTAGTCAGAGAGGGCGTATTGCAGGCCTACTCCGGTCTTAAGGCGAGGGTCATGCATGGGGATCTCCTGTCCTTTTACCTGGTGGATGAAGGTTTCTGAACCTTTGCCTATTTTTTGGGCAGCAAGATAGGAGCCCTGGGAGAGGAGGTCTCCTAAGCCTTCGCGATGAGCGATCTTTTCAATTAGAACAAGGAGGGCTTCTTTGTTGCCAAAAGTAAGTTCTATCCCTCCGGTATCTTTTTTGGTCAGCAATCCTTCCTGGTAACACTGCATGGCAAAGGCGATGACCATACCGGTAGAGATGGTATCCATAGTGTATCTATTACAGAGTTCATTGGCTTTGGCAATGTATTTTAAATCAGAAATACCACAGAGAGAACCTAAAGAGACGATGGTTTCATATTCTGGGCCTCCATAAGCGGGGTCAACTTTAAGGTCTGGTTCATCTATTTCTGCTACCCGCTTACAGCGGATAGGACAGGCATAACAGCCTTTAGTACCTTTTAAGATAGTCTTGTTGTAAGTTTCAGCAGTCAGGTTTTCTCCTTCTTTGAAATAGCCGGTAGTCCAGTTGTAAGAGGGAAGACAACCTGCTTCGTAGAAGGGGCGGACTACCCCTGGAGTACCTAATTCTCGAAGACCTCGGCTTAGGGGATTATCCATAACCCTTTTAGTAATCTCTTTGGTTATTTGACTTACTCTTTCTTTATTGTAAAGTTCTATCGGCTTAGTACCTCTAACGGCAATAGCTTTAAGTTTCTTGGAACCCATCACTGCTCCCAGACCATTTCTGCCATTAAAGTGTTTTAGTTCATTGACAATATTGGCAAAGCGCACCAGGTTTTCTCCGGCAGGACCGACCTGGGCAATCCTGATTTTATCATCGGCTAATTCTTCTCTGATTATCCTCTGGGTTTCTCCGGTGTCTTTACCCCAGAGGTGGGTGGCTTCTTTTATCTCTATTTTACCATCTTTAATGTAGAGGTATACGGGGGTGGGGGAACTACCTTTAATGATAATGGCATCAAAACCGGCTTTCTTTAGTTCCGGTCCCCACCAGCCTCCGGCTTCGGCTTCTCCCTGAGCTCCGGTTAAAGGGGATTTGGCACAGACAGTGTAACGGGGCATGGCCGGGGCAGGGGCACCAGTCAGAACACCGGAGGCAAAGATAAGTAGGTTATCGGGAGATAAGGGGTCGGTATGGGGTTTCATCTGGCTTAACATATAATATAAGGCTAAAGCTCGTCCTCCCCAGTAAGTACGGTAAAAGTTCTCGGGAGGGTGTTCTATCCAGTGTTTTTTGGTAGTTAAATCTATATGAAGTATGTTTCCGGTATAACCGCATGGCATGGCTTGTATTTTCCTTCTATAATTTACTTATTAAAAACTTTTTTTATAAAAATTACTCCAATTATAGTTTTTGAATAACATAAAAATTGTAAAAATTTTAAAATTTATAATTTTATTTCTATGATCTCCAATTTAAAATAATTTGCTCTTAAATAAGACTTTCTGGAAATTCTAAATAATATTTTATCTGATTTAAAAATTTTGCTGCCATCGCCCCATCAATCAAGCGATGATCGACCGAAAGCGTAACCTTCATCAAAGAACGAATCTCTATCTTTTCTATCCCTTTATCATCATTTACAACAGCAGGCAGCTTTTTAATCCCTCCAACTGCTAAAATAGCTGCTTCAGGAGGATTAATGATAGCAGTAAATTGTTCTATTCCATACATACCCAGATTAGATATAGTAAAGGTTCCTCCTTTATAATCATCGGGCATTAACTTCCTCTCTCGAGCTAATTTAATCAGCTTTTTTGTCTCTTCAGACAGGACTAATAAGCTTTTCTTATCAGCATTTTTTACCACTGGGACTATAAGGCCTTCTTCTAAGGCTACTACTACTCCAATATTAACATCTTTATGATAAACAATTTCCTCATTAATCAGAGAACAATTTATTTTTGGTTGCGCACATAGTGCTTTAGCAACAACAAAGATTACTACATCATTAATAGATATTTTTCTTTTAATCTCTTGGTTCAATCTGAACAGTAATTCCTTAGACTTAGACATATCTACAGACGTAGTAAAATATATATGAGGAGCACTAAATTTGCTCATAGAGAGTCGGTCACCAATTGTTTTGCGAATCCCCGTATAAGGAATTCTTTTTTCAATGCTCTCTACTTCTTCTATCCCAGCTTCTTCAGCTAATTTTTTAGCTACTGGACTGACCTTTATCTTATATTTTTGATAATAGGATATTACATCTTTTTCGATTACTAGTCCTTCTGGTCCACTCCCTTCCAATAATTGTTCTTCTATCCCTAATTCTTTTGCTTTTTTTCGAGCTCTTGGAGAAATCTTTTTAAACTTTTCTTTTTCTTTTTCTGGTTCTATTTTCTGCTTCTCTTCAATCACCTGTGAAATCCTCTTAGCTTTTTTAGGTTCTTCTTTAATCATTTCAGCTTTTCCTAATTTTTGATAGGCTTCATAAATCATTTTATTAATATCTTCATCTTTATCACCTATAATAGCAATAGGAAGAGTTACAGGAACTTCCTTACCTTCAGCTACTAATATCTTTCTTAAGTAACCAGAAATCTGAGCTTCTACTTCCATAACAGTCTTATCTGTTTCTATCTCAAACATTACCTCTTGTTCTTTAATAAGATCTCCTTCCTTTTTTACCCATTTTACAATGGTACCTTTATCCATGTTTAAGCCTAATTTAGGCATTATCACATATTCTGCCATATTCCTTCCTCCCACTATACTTTTATCATTTTTTTTGCTCTTTGATAAATTTTCTTTTCATCAGGAATAAGCGGAAATTCTAAAGCTGGGCTGAACGGCATAGGAACATTGGCTGTAGTTAGACGTTCAATTGGTGCATCTAAGTAAGAAAAGACCTCCTTTAATATTGACATAGCAATTTCTGCAGCTACCCCACAACGTTCATATCCTTCATCTACAATTAGTAATCTTCCAGTCTTTTTTACTGACTTAATTATAGTTTCTTTATCCAAGGGGACTAAAGTTCGAGGGTCAATAATTTCTGCATTTATCCCTTCTTTACCTAATTCTTCTGCTGCCTTTAGAGCTCTAAGAGCTTGGTTAGAAGTCCCGACAATGGTAATATCTTTTCCTTCTTTTAGAATATTGGCTACTCCCAAGGGGATGGTATATTCTTCTTCGGGCACTTCATATATTTTATTATATTCCATTTTATGTTCGAAAAAAATAACTGGATTATCATCGCGAATTGCCGCCTTTAATAGACCTTTGGCTTCAGCTGCAGAGGAAGGTATTACTACTTTTATTCCAGGGAAATGACAAGCAACAGCCTGAAGACTCTGAGAATGCTGAGCTGCAGAAGAACGTCCTCCTCCAATAGGGGTGCGGATAGTAAGAGGTACTTTTGTTTGACCTCCTGACATATATCTAATTTTTGCAGCTTGATTAAATAATTGATCTGAGGCAAGCATAATAAAATCACAAAACATAATCTCTACAATAGGTCTTAATCCCGTAAGGGCTGCACCTAAAGCCAAGCCAACAAAACTATTCTCAGAAATAGGTGTATCTTTTACTCGTAATTCACCGTATTTTTTATATAAACCACAACTAACTTTAAAATTACCACCATATAATCCAACATCCTCTCCTAATAAAATGACATTCTTATCTCGAGCCATCTCTTCATCTATTGCCTCATTAATTGCTTTAGCATAGGTGATTTTTCTAGTCACTTATTTAATCTCCTTTCATTCAAAAAAAATATCCTGATATACTTCTTCTTCTTGTGGATAAGGGCTATTCATGGCAAAATCGATTGCTTCCTCAACTAACTCTTTGGCAGATTTTTCTATAGAGATTAATTCTTCTTCTTTAACAATTTCTTCTTCTATTAACCTCTTTTTATAAGTCTTTATAGGACAATGATCTATCCATTTTTTCTTTTCCTCATCAATTCGATAAATATTACCAGGATCACCTATATTATGACCTTTCCAACGATAAGTTTTTGCCTCAATTAAAGTTGGCCCCTTGCCCTTTCTTGCTCTATTCATTGCTTCCTTAGTTACTTGGTATACTTCCATAACATCATTACCATCTACTTCTATACCAGGCATCGCATATGCTATAGCACGATCGGCAATTTTATCAATAGCGGTAATATTCCTAATATCTACCGAAATACCATAAAAATTATTTTCACAAACATAAATTACCGGAAGTTTCCAGGCAGAAGCCATATTCAAACTCTCATGGAAAGTACCTTGATTTGTAGCACCATCACCAAAAAAAGCAACACTCACTTGATTCGTTCCTCTTACTTTAGCGCTATAAGCAGCTCCTGTTGCAATTGGTATACCAGCACCCACAATTGCATTCGCTCCTAAAATACCTTTACTAAAATCAGCTACATGCATTGAACCGCCCTTGCCTTTGCAATAACCATTTTTTTTCCCTAAGATTTCCGCCATTATCTTCTTTAAATCAGCTCCTTGAGCAATTACGTGACCATGCCCCCGGTGGGTACTTATAGCCCAATCCTTAGGGGTTAAATTTGCACAAACACCAGTAGCAATGGCCTCTTCACCAATATAAAGATGAGCTAAACCTGGCATTAACCCTTTAGAATAAAGATCAGTAATATGATTTTCAAAATATCTTATTCTCACCATTATTCTATAAAAGTTTATAAGTATATCTTTTGTTAAACCATATTCCTTAATTGGCGAGTAAAATTCTTTGTTAATATACTTATTCATTTAAATAAATTTACCTCCTATTAATTTTTCCAAAAAGCTTAGTTATATATTCATAAATATTCACAATAAATTTAAATTAAGAAAAACTATACCAACCAAATAATTTTATTAAAGTGAATTCAAATAAATTCAATAAATCTGTATTAATAATCGAATTAAATAATAAGTTTATAATGTAACTACTTCTTTAGAATTGAATGACTTAACTGCTGCAGAAATTACTTTCATAACTTTTAAAATCTTATTTCCTTCAGTTAAAGATTCTCTATCCTCTCTAATACTATCTAAAAATTCCTGTAACTGTAAGGTATAATTACTAGGGTCTTGTTTACTTTCTAATATAACTTTATTATTTAACTCTAATTTATTCTTAAAATGAAATGTTCCTACAATTTGACTTTCGCTTAATTTAATTATTCCTTTATTTCCAATTGCTAAAATTTCATGAATGGGAGGTTTCGTATTTAAAGATAAGTGTATGGAAGCTGAAGCATTTCCAAAATCAAGAAATATATCCCCTTCATCAACTAAGACAAAACTCTTAATAAAATTGTTTGAAAATACTTTTAGTGGAATCTTATCAAATAACCAAATGATAGTATCAATTGAATGGCTACCTTGAAGTAGAGTAATCAATTCCCCAGCTGATTTTTTTATATTCCACCAGTTAGTAGGTGCTTCTTTAAAAAAAACTAAAAAATTTATTATTACCCTAAATAAATCTCCTATTTCACCATTATCTATCATTTCCTTCATCTTTAATGAAGCATAACTATATCTTCTACTTTGACCAACCATTAATCTTCTTTGATTTTTTTCAGCTTTATTCACCATATTTTTTGCTTGCTTATAATTCAAAGCCATTGGTTTTTCAATTAATACATGCTTCCTCATTTCTAAAGCATCAATCGTTATCTTTTCATGTAAATCATGAGGAACACAAATAATTACAGCATCTATATTTTCATCTTGTAATATTTTATGGTAATCGTTAAAAATATGTGGAACTCTATATCCTTCCGTAAATCTTGATAGATTTTTATTATTTATATCCGCGATAGCTTCTATCTTAACTTCATCAATTAAATTTTTACATGCTTCTCTATGAGCCAAAGAGATTCTCCCACAACCAATAATCCCAATTCTAATCTTTTCTTTCATAACTTATAATTTCCTTCCTAGTTAGGTTTAAATATAAAATTGGGTAGAATATTCAATGCTGAGAAATTAAAACCCGTATTAAAAATAATCTATGAATATTTATATAATCATTTGTAAATTTTACTTATAATAAATTATATATTAATAATTTCATTCCATATTATCTCTGCAACCCATGTACTACATTTACCTACGACATTCGGGCATTTTTCTTTATGCCCACCAGCTTCCTCAAACAATTTCATTTCTTCTTTATCTAATAAATTAAAACTTCTATTAAATATCTTTTTTTGAACACCTTTACAAATACAGGTGCCATATTCTTGAATAAATTTATCGTATAAAGGCTTACTTATAAATAAAGCCTTTCTATTAAATACATTTTTTTTAAACTCTTCTCTATCCCTTCCAAAAAGATATCCAATAATTAAAACTCCTCCGGACAGAGCTCCACAAGTACCTTCTGTAGTAGTTGCTACACCTCCAGCAAGGGGGTAAGATGATTTAACCAAATCCGGGAAATCGAAACCAAATACATTTTCTATTGCTGCCACTACACTCTGTGAGCAACCATATCTAGTTCTTTCATATTCAAACCCTATTTGATATGCTCTCTCTAACATCTCTACTTTTGAAATCGATCTTATCTGTTTCAAATCTATTTTTTTAAATATTTCGCTTACTATAATATCACACTCCATTATTTATATTTATTAATTTCTTTATTAAAATCATTTATCATCTTCTCTAAAGAATATTCGAGTTTCCAGCCTAATTCTTCTCTTGCCTTTGTATCATCATATTTTAAAGGAATAGCTAAATGAGGTTTTATAGGATTATTAGAAAAATTTAATAAGGCATCGGGAACCCATCTTTTAATAGCTTCTACTATTTCCTTAGCCGTTGGAAGTAATCCATTAATATTGTACACTCTGGTCTCAACAACAGTTTTTTTATTAAGCAATAAAAGAGAATTAACTGCATCTTTAATATATATAATTGGTATTTGATAATCTTGATCAACCTCTACTTCATAGGCTTGTCCTCTAATTGCTCTTTCTATCATTAGAGAGGGATAAGCTGCTATTCCTTCTTTAAGTCTTCCAGGATTCACTAATCTTGGAAATCTAAGAGCACGAAAATCACAACCATATTCTCTATAATAATAAAGTCCCCATAATTCACTTGCTACTTTGGTAATTCCATATAAATTTGTTGGTCTCTGACAATAATTCTCTTTGACTGGTTCATCAACATCCAATCCAAAAGTAGAAATACTGCTAGTAAATATTACTTTCTTAATGTTATATAATCGAGCAATTTCTAAAATATTTACTGTCCCTTCAAGATTTACTTTGAATCCAAAATAAGGGTTTTCCTTAATTTTAGTTGAAAGTCCTGCGGCTAAATGAATAATCTCTTTAATTTTATATTTATTAACAATTTTGATTAAATCAGGCCAGTAATTAATATTACCTTCTTCAACATAAACTTGATTAACTATTTCCTTAATTATTTCATAATTAGGTTTTAGATCAAATAGTATAATATTTTTAAAACCCTCTATAATCATTTTTCGAGCTAAATAACTACCTAAAGATCCAGTTCCTCCAGTAATTAAAATCGCCATCTTTATTCTCCTTAATTATATTATCCTTTTAATGGTGGAGTAAAAACACACAAAAGTAACACTGGTATATCCCTGATGTTCTTTAAGCTATGTTTTACTCTAGCAGGTACAATTAAGCAGGTTCCACTTTTACATATTTTTTTATCTTTCCCCATGATAACTTCACCTTCACCTTCAAGAATATAAAATACTTCCATAACATCATGGGTATGAGGTATAATCTGTCCGCTTATCTCCACCCTAACAAAACGAACTGTCACTTGATTATTTTCTTTCCCAGTTAACATATCTTTTATCCAGACTCCTGGACTTCCCTTTTTCGATTTGAACCATTTAAGCTCTTTTATCTCTTTTTCCGGATTAAATATTCTTCCTTTTTCCAATTTAATTCCCCTTTCTTTAAAATTTTAAAATTTGAAATGTAACACTTATAACTTATCTTTTATTTTTACTAACTCAATCTAATAAATAATTATTATGTCATTCTTAGTATTTCTTTAAAAACCCAAAAGTCGGGGTAAAAACATAGAGATAGCGGGAATATAAGTACATAAAAAAAGCACAAAAATTTCTACAACTAAAAATGGTAAAATTGCTCTGGTTAATTGCTCTAAAGTTAAATTACTTATTCCGCAAAGAATAAAAAGGCAAGCACCTAAAGGGGGAGTAATTAATCCAATTGTCAAATTAAAAACTAATATAACCCCAAAATGCAATGGATCAACTCCTAAACTAATTAATATTGGTGCTAAAATTGGCGCTAATAAAATAATATTCGGCGACTCAGCCATAAACATGCCTGCAAATAAAAGGAATAAATTTACTATTAATAACATTACCCAAGGAGTAGTGGTAATAGAAAGCATAAATGTTGCAAATCGTTGAGGTATTTGTTGGGTAGTTAAAATAGTACCCAAAATTGTTGCAGTACTAATCAACATAAAGACAATAGAAGAAGTAATTGCACTTTCAGTAAAAATTGAAGGTAAATCAGAAATTTTTATGGTACGAAGAAAAAATAAAGAAACAATTAAGGCATAAAAAACGGCTATTGCTGCTGCTTCAGTAGGAGTAAATATTCCAGTTAAAATACCACCAACAATAATTACTGGCATTATTAAGGCAAAAATAGCATTCTTAAAGGTATATAAAAATTCTTTTATAGTAAAAGGAGTTTTAATTATTGGGTATTCTCTTTTTTTTGATATCAAATAGGAGATAACCATTAAAGATAATCCTAATAATATACCAGGAATGATGCCTGCAACAAATAGCCCTCCAATAGAAACTCCTACTGTACAACCATAAAGTACAAAAGGCACACTAGGAGGTATAATAGGTCCTATTACAGATGCACTAGCAGTAACAGCAGCGCTAAAATCTTTATCATAACCCTCTTTTTGCATTGCGGGAACAAATATTGAGCCCATAACCGAAGCCTCTCCTACACCTACTCCAGTTATTCCTGCAAAAAATATACAAGATAATATATCAACAAGTGCTAAGCCTCCTCTTAATCTACCGACTAATAAATTAGAAAATTTGATTAAACTATTCGTAATACCACTTTTGTTCATGATATTTCCAGCAAGTATAAAAAGGGGAATAGCCATCAGTGGGAATTTATCTAGTCCTGTTATCATTTTTTGAGGGATTAATTTAAGAAAAGTTAGTTCTCCTAAAGCTAATATACTACCTAATGAAACTAAACCCATACAAAAAGCAATTGGTATTCCTAATAAAGCAGTAACAATAAAGATAACAATTATCAATAAACACATTTCCTTTCT
>Ga0209986_10005800_pt1 | contig 10180 bp, 8 predicted proteins | sample BlataG_FD_183168 | JGI IMG/M metagenome (GOLD analysis project Ga0209986, IMG submission 183168) | Deep subsurface microbial communities from Black Sea to uncover new lineages of life (NeLLi) - Black_00105 metaG (SPAdes) (version 2) | ecosystem: Environmental > Aquatic > Marine > Oceanic >...
CACATTGGTGTCAACGGCGGAAATCATCTTCCCCTGACCTCTTCGATGTAGCTATCAGTATCAGATGGTTTGTTGAGAATGCCAAACACCCGGTCTACTGGATGTTTGCTTCGGCTCCTTTTTTGAATCAAGACGCCGTCCTTTGTGGGGATGAATTCGACCTCCACGTCCATGTAGAGTCCAAATTGATCTCGAAGCGCCTTAGGGATTGTAATCTGACCTCTCTCAGAGATTTTCATACTTCTTTCCTCCGTTTTTCTGAATATGCAATTCTACAATAAGATAAATGCTTCGGCAACGTCAAGGTACATTCCCCTTTCCATTGACACACACGTGACTTTATCCTATATTCATCAACCAAAACTCGATTATCATTTCCTTCATTATGCCATCCAGTTGGAGACATAGAGAGGCTTTGCACTGATAAACAGCTGGGTCATTCTAAGAAAAAACCTCTTGGAGGGGATTCTGATGTTACTCAAACAGTTACTGGGCGAGATCATGACTGATATGGGCTTTGTTACCAGCGAACAGCTCGATGAAGCCTTGGAGAGACAAAGAACCCTATTTGAAGAAAAAACACTGCCAGAGCAGCTGCAAAGGGCCCGCCTCATTTCTGAAGCACGACTGGCTGCTGATACGACCCCACTGCTGGGGCAAATATTAGTTGATATGGAGTTCGCCACTAAGGAACAGCTTGACGAGGCCTTGTTTAAACAAGAGAAGATGGTTGAAGCATACAAGTCACTGAAAAGTGAAAAGGTGGCAGCCGCTATCGAGATAGGTTCTATTGTCAATTCTACACTTAATCTTGCTGAGGTACTCGGACTTATCATGAGGTATGTCAATCGAGTTACTAATTCAATGGCGAGCAGCCTGGTGCTCCTGGATGAGAAGACGGGGGAATTAGTGCTCAGTGTGCCTACCGGTCCCAAGGCAGCCAAATTGACCGATATGCGAATCCCAGCAAGCGAAGGAATAGCAGGCTGGGTCGTTGAGCATGGTCAACCTGTTTTGGTGCCCGATGTCAAAAAGGATGAAAGATTCTACAAAGGAGTTGATAGAATAAGTCGCTTTAAGACAAAATCAATTGTCTGTGTTCCTCTTAAGGCAAAAACAAAGCTGATCGGTGTACTGGAGGTTATGAACAAGGTCGATGGCACCCTTTTTACCGAGGAAGATGTTGTATTGATGAGTATCTTTGCATATCAAGCTGCCATGGCAATCGAGAATGCTCGGCTCTACAGTGAATTGAAGGAACGGCTGGAAGGCGAAATACAGTTACAAAAAAGACTTGCAGAATCAGATAAATTTCGTGCACTGGGGCTGATGGCATCTGGCGTGGCACACGATTTCAATAACCTGCTCATGGGTATTCAAGGAAACACGTCATTGATGCTCTTAGACATTGATTCCAGCCATCCGCACCATGAGAGATTGAAAAACGTAGAACAATCTGTTCAAACTGGAGCTGAACTTACCAGACAACTCCTCGGTTTTACCAGGGGTGGAAAATACGGGATCAAGCCTACAGATCTCACCGAACTCATGGAGAAAACCTCACGTATGTTTGCCCCCACAAAGAAAGAGATAAGAATCTTTACCAAATATCAGAAGGGCATCTGGTCGGTTAAAGTAGACCAAGCCCAGATTGAACAGGTGTTGCTCAACCTCTATGTGAATGCATGGCAGGCCATGCCATCAGGAGGAGACCTCTATCTGCAGACACAAAATGTTACCCTCGATAAGAAATTTGTGAGGGCCATTGATATCAAGCCCGGAAAATATGTGAAGGTGTCGGTGATCGACAACGGCGTGGGAATGGATGAGACAACTCAGAAAAGGATATTTGATCCCTTTTTTACCACCAAAGAGATGGGCAGGGGAACTGGTTTAGGGTTGGCCTCTGCTTACGGCATCATAAAAAACCACGGTGGCTACATACATGTCTTGAGTGAGAAAGGCGAAGGGACCACCTTTAACATCTATCTGCCGGTCACGAAAGAAAAAATCGTAGAGGTAAAGAAGCCTTCCGAGAAGCTGCTAAAGGGCAAAGAGACTGTCCTTCTCGTGGATGATGAGGACATGATTCTCGAGGTCGGCAAGGAAATGTTAGCTAAAATGGGATATGAGGTCTTGACAGCCGGCAGTGGAAAAAAGGCATTAGAGATCTACAGAAAGAAAAAAGACCAGATTGGTATCGTTATCCTGGACATGATCATGCCCGAGATGGGAGGAGGCGAAACCTATGATAGAATGAAAAAAATCAACCCCAGAATCAGGGCTCTTCTTTCAAGTGGGTACAGCATAAATGGCCAGGCAACCGAGATATTAAAACGAGGGTGCAATGCCTTCATCCAGAAACCCTTCGGTGTCACTACCCTGTCGCTAAAGCTCAGGGAAATCTTGGATAAGAAGTAGCCTTTTTTCTTCACTTATGCTGTGCAAACCAGAGACATTGTTCATTTCCTGATCCTTAAGAGATCACTGCCCCCACCTCCTCTAAGCACATTACCAACCTTCTGAAGGGCGTGCGGCGGAAAGGCCACAACTCTTGGACATTACCTATTTTTCTAGGATATTTGCTGGTTGCAAAACGGTGATGAGAAAGATATGCAAAAAGGGGCTTTAAAGACGCAGACAGAGTCTATTTGTATGAGGAGAGGTGAGCTGTGATGTTTAAAACAAGGATTACCGAACTATTGGGGATTAGATACCCTCTGTTACAAGGGGGTATGGCATGGATTACCGGATGGGAGATGGCTGCAGCCGTTTCTAACGCAGGTGGTTTGGGAACGATAGCCTCCGCTACCATGGAGCCAGAAGAGCTCATGAGCAACATTGCCCAGGTGAGGGAGGCGACCGTTAATCCCTTTGCAGTCAATATACCGTTGCGGCTTCCCTCATCAAAAAAAGCAATGGAGATAGCACTGCAAGAGGAGGTGCCTGTTATTGTATCTTCGGCCGGGGATCCCGCACTGTATACTGAAAAGATCAGGCGCAGAGGGATAAAGGTCTTTCAGGTTGTCTTTTCCCTTAATATGGTTAAGCGGTGTGATGAGGCAGGTGTGGATGGGATTATCGCCATGGGTATTGAGGGTGGAGGAAATGCGAGCCCTTCAGAGTTATCAACCTTTGTTCTGGTGAGAGAGGTGGTTGAAGCAACTGATTTACCAGTAGTTGCAGCTGGCGGAATTGCCGATGCCAGAGGCCTTGTTGCTGCACTTGCACTAGGTGCTGAAGGGGTTCAGATGGGAACGAGACTTTTAGCGACCAAGGAGGCTACCCTGCATGGGAATTACAAGCAGGCTATCATTCGTGCGAAAGACACCGATACGGTTGTCACCGGCAGAACAACCGGTCTTCAATTCAGGGTACTCAATAATAATCTTGCCAGAGAGATATTCAAGATGGAAAAAGAGGGCAAGGGAAGAGAAGAGATAGATGCCCTCACTATTGGTTCTCTCAAGAAGGCTGTAGTCTCAGGGGACCTAGAGTGGGGTTCCCTGATGATGGGGCAGATCGCCGGCATGATTCACGAGATACCGTCGATACAAGAGCTCTTTGACGATATGATAGCCGGGAGCATTACGGAGATACAGCAGCTGCAGAAATACACGGAGCAGAGATAAGTATCGTTCCATGGTTTTGATGAGGATGGTGGTGCAAAAAGCAAGCGCATTGCATTCCTGAAAAGTTGCCGGTATAGTTTCAAAAGAGTATTTCAAGTTAGACAGGATGAACAGGATCATCAGGATTATTTTTGTCTTGGCTTTCATCCGAAAAGCCAAGAATTAACTATTTAAATATCCTGTAAATCCTGTCTAATAGGAAAAGGAATTTCCTATACAATCAAGTTACATCGAGAGGCGTACACAAATCATAAAGGGGGTAGTCATCCAGATGTATAATCCACATGATCCACGATCCGTTGAAAAATATTCCTCTGCGGTAACCCTTTCAGATATGGAGGTATTTATCTTTCCTGAACTGATGCTCTCTCTGGTGCTTGCAAATATCATGTCTCCCCGTCTTTGGGAATGGCGTGACAATCCCTGGTTTAAGAAGATGCACAAGATCACCCCCTATCGGAGAATCCTGCGCCTTAAGCAGTACATTATGGATAACTTCGCCTTTAACCTCGATTTAGATACGTGGGGGCTAACCACCAAGGAAAAGGAACTTGAGCGTTTCTCAGATTTCATCGACGAAACAGTTCTAAAACAGAGCAACGCGCTCTTCGGTTATGAAGGTGACAAGTACTATTTCGACATGGATATACGAAGGCATTTTGGCCTGGATAAGTATGATTCAGATGTCATTCCCTATTGGAAGACCGAAACTCTGGACGCTATGGAGGCCTTTCGGCATAAAGAGGGCTACCTTACCGGGGCAGGCGAATGCGTTTCCCTATCCTCTTTATACGCCAGTGCCCTCTTTGTTGTTGCTGGTATACCGTTAGACGATATTTATATGATGGCCACACCATTACATTCACAGAATTTCGTAGATGTAGGTGCTGGGATTATCACTAATAACCGGCGGATCATAACAAAAAACATGTGGTTTAACGGGGCAGAACTTTCCGAAAAAGCACGGCGTGCTCTTGAAAATGAGCGGGTGACAATCGTAGCCCATAATACCGGCTATGTGCATACTATTTATGACGAGGCCACGATGGATCCTGGTGTTTATAGAAGGTTTCGCGACAAGCTCACGGCCTTCCTCACAACCGATATTAGTTTTGAAATTCTTGGCAGTTTCCTTCGGCAAAAACGGGAGTTACAGAGATGTTTTCAAATTGTTCACAGTTGCTGCGGAAAGCCGCGGTATATTGAGGCAGAAAAGGTTTACCATTACGAGCACAGCAGCAAATTCAAAGTGAGTGACAATACCCGACCACTGCTTATCCATGAGATTGACGAAGACGAATTCTATACCAGTCCCCTTCCAGACAGGATAATCCTTGATGAAATAGAGTTATTTTTCAAGGAAACTCGGATAGCTGTAGATGACACGTGCGATCTTGAAAAACTAAAGAAACACCTCCACCACTGTTCTTGGAACATAGAGGAGGTGATTGGCGAGTTACTAAAGTTTTGTAAGACTATCCCAATACTGCCGGACGAGAACAAAAAGGCGATACCATCAGAACCAATCCAGGTGGATGGATGCTCATCCAGAGAAGAGATTATTGATTATCTAGATTCATTCAGAAACAAAAATGAAACGGCTGATCTTGCCTTCATGGCATATAGAGATATGTCAAAGGCTCCATGGAAACCGTTTCTTAAAGCGGCCCTAGAGCGAAATCCTGTCTGTGTTGGAAGCACCCACACCATGGACATATCCCAAGTTTTTGAAAAGCTTCGTGTGATGGAGAATGTTTCCATATACGATGGTACCCGTGTGGCCCAACCCGATGAAGTCTGGAATTACGGACGGGGAGATGGATTGGAAAAGGCAATTTGCATGATGAATATAATAAGAAATAGACATCCCCAGGAAAATCCGCGTTTGAAGGGCGATGGCAGAACCGTGCTCGTTTCCCGTAAGGATGGTGCGGAATACGGATTTGAAAGTAGTAAGGGCCTCGAATTACCCCGTGAAGAAGACTTCTCCTTCTAGCGACCAAGCCCCCTTCTATTTGACGCGGGAGGGGCTTTTCCCTATACTCCAGCACCTACAGGGATGCGCATCATACCGTTGTTGAACCTTTATGGGAGTGCATGAAGATGGATAACTACGAAAAATTCAGAGAGATCCTCCACCGACACCCAAGCGGGGCGCCTCAATCAGGCGCCTTTGATGAGATTCTCAGGATCCTGTTCACGCCGGAGGAGGTGGAAGTAGCACTCGGCATGGTGTTTGTTCCCAGAAGCGTTCACGAGATCGCCGAAAAGACGGCTGCCCCGGTGGATGTTGTCCGTGAGCACTGCGAGTCTATGGCTAATAAGGGAGTTGTGTTCAGTCGGGAAAAGGACGGAGAGATGGGCTACGCGCTGCTTCCCACCATCCCCGGCATGTTCGAGTTTCCCTTCATGACCGGAGGGGGCACGCCCATGCACGAACGTCTGGGAAAACTCTGGATGGAGTACCACGACGAGGCCCTGGGCAATGAGTTCGCAGGCAGTAGGACTCCACTTACCCGTGTGATACCGGTTGAGCAAACGCTGGATCTCTCTCTTGAGGTGCTTCCCTATGAAGTGATCTCCGCAATGCTAGACAAGGCGGAGACCTTTGCGCTCTCACAGTGCGCCTGCCGGGTAAGCGTCGCTGCGTGTGATAAACCCCGCGATGTATGCCTCACTTTTGACAGGCTTGCAAAGTTCCTTGTTGAGCGCAATCTTTCCCAGGAAATTACCCGAGAGGAGGCCGAGGCAACTCTCACCCGCGCCGAGGAGGCCGGACTCGTTCACACCACCAATAACAGCCAGGATCGCCTCAACTTTCTCTGCAACTGCTGCACGTGCTGCTGCACCGTGCTGAGAGGTCTCACCCAGCTCAAAAACCCCAATGCCTTTGCAAGGAGCCGATGGAATGCCCAGGTTAATTCGGAACTGTGCACTGGATGCGGTGTGTGTGAGGAGGACCGGTGTCCTATGGGAGCAATCGAGGTTGTAGAAGACGTGGCGCGTGTAGATCTCGAGCGCTGTATCGGCTGTGGCCTTTGTACCACCACCTGCCCAACAGAGGCCATCAACATGGTGCCCCGAGAGTATGCACCTGAAACCCCCAAAACCGTCTCCGAGATGGGACTCACGGTTGCAACTGAGAAAGGGAGGCTCGATAAATTCCGAGAGCTCATGAAGCCGTAGCAAGACATCCACTACGGAATATAGCTCCTAGGCTTTCCTGATGGCGCACTGCAATGACTTCATGTCTGGGTAGCCCATAATAGGTTCCCGGCACCGGACATCCGTAAGAAGGTTGGCATTGGCCTCACCTCCCCAGCCATGGGGAACTAAGACCACGCCCTCGGCCACCCGCTCGTCCACTCTGGCTTTGGTCCTCACCTTGCCGCGGTTGGTCTCCACCACCACATAATCCCCATCCTTTATACCAAATCTCTTGGCGGTCTGGGGGCCGATCTCGGTGATAGATTCAGGGTTTCTTTTGTGCAGGACCGGGACGCGACGGTGCTGGCTGTGGGTGTAGTATAGGCTCCGGTTGCCAGTGGAAAGAATCAAGGGGTATTTTTCTAGAAACTCCCCGCTCGCTCGCCTGAAGCCTTTCTCGGGTTCCAGGTACACTGGAAGGGGGTCAAACCCCACCTTCTCCAGGGCCTCGCAATAGATCTCGATCTTTCCCGAAGGAGTCCGGAAAAGTCCCTCAGGGACTTCGTAATCCTTGTGAGCATAGTAATCCCCTTCCGGCCTTTCGTGGAGGAGGTAGTCAAAGGACAGCCCTGAGGGCTCCAATTCAAAGGCAACCAACTCCTCCTCCGAGCTCCAGGGAAAGAGCTCGCCCATGTCAAACCGCTTGGCCATCTCAGTGAGGAACTTCCACTCCGACCAGCTCTCGTGCACAGGCTCTATACACTGCTTGCGCAGCATCAGATAGGGCATACAGTGGCATACATTGTAGGTGTAAGCCACCCCCCATTTCTCCAGATGAGAACAGGCCGGCAGCACGTAGTGCGCCGCTTGAGCGGTCTCAGTCATGAACAGGTCGTGGACCACCAAGAGTTCCAATTTCCGGAAAGCCTCCCTGAAGGCGTTAGTATCGGGCATGGAAACCAGGGGATTGCCGCCGACCACGAGGAAACCCTTCAGCTTCTCAGGGATGCTCTCCGGCACCACCGTGACCACCCCATAAGGGCTCTTGCGGCCCCCCACTTCAAAGAATAGGGGGTACTGGTCGGCGCCCAGGGGCTGACTCTCCACCCCAAGGCCTAGATTGCCAAATCTTGGTGGAGGGCTCATCACCCAGCCTCCGGGCACGTTGATGTTACCGGTGATGGTCTGCAACACAGCGAAGGCACGGCTGTTCTGGGTGCCATTGGCAGTCTGATCCTGGGTGCAGGTGCCTTGAAAGATGCTGGCCCCTTTGGTGCCCGCAAACAGCCGTGCCAGGCTGCGGATTTGCTCAGCAGGGACCCAGGTGATTTCCTCGGCCCACTCCGGCTTGTGCCTTTGAACGTGGAGGACCAGTTTGTCGAAACCCGTAGTGTACTTCTCTACAAACTCACGGTCATAGAGATCCTCATCTATGATCACGTTCATCATGGCCAGAGCCAGGGCTCCGTCGGTGCCGGGCCGGATGCGCAGATACATATCGGCCCGGTCAGCCAGAGGGATGCGCTTGGGATCGATGACCACCAGTTTAGCGCCTTTCGAAAGGTTCTGCTTGAGGGCAAACTTCAGTGGAAAGTCAGACTCGTCGGGGTTGTGGCCCCAGAGTATGTAGAGACTGGAGTTTGGTTCCTCAATTGGATACCTGCCAAAGGTCATCTGCCGGGTGCGAATGCGCATGCGATAGCACACGCTTTCCACCGAGAAAAAGTTGGGTGAGCCGAAGCCTGCCCGGAACCTCTGCATCAAACCGGCCATCTCCAGATTCTCCACCCCGATGGAGCCGCTGAACACCCCCAGTGCCTGGGGTCCGAACGCCTCTTTGATCAGCGTGAGCTTTTCAGTAATCTCATCCAAGGCCTGATCCCAGGAGATGCTCTGAAACCCGCCATTTACCTGCTTCATGGGGTGCCTCAGGCGCTCGGGGCTGTAGATTGTCTCCAGGGCGGCCGCACCTTTAGGGCACAGACGCCCTTTGTTGAGGGGGTGAGACTCCAAGCCCCTGATCTTGATCGCCTTGCCGTTCTCCACCGTGACCCTGCATCCGCAGCTGTGATAGCAGAGGGTGCAATCTGTAAATACTTCCTTTCTTTTGCTCATCTGTCTTCCAATAGTACGCTTTTCATGGGGAGCCAGCCTAGGCAAAGATGGCCTCAACAAATTCTCTTGGACGGAATATCTCAAAATCTTCAAGTCCCTCGCCCGTGCATATAAACGAGATGGGAATCCCCAGGTTCTGAGAGATACCGATGACCACACCACCTTTGGCAGTTCCATCCAGTTTGGTCAGAATAATATCCGTTACGCCGAGGAAGTTTGAGAATTCCTGAGCCTGGGCAATTGCATTCTGACCCGTTGTGGCGTCGAGCACGAGGGTAACCTTCTGGGGAGCTCCGGGAACCCGTTGACCAGCTATTTTCTGAACCTTTTTCAATTCTTCCATCAAGTTGGATTTTGTGTGAAGTCTGCCAGCGGTATCAATAAGAACCTGGTCTATGTTCTTGGCCTGCGCAGTAGACAGAGCATCAAACACAACTGCTGCAGGGTCTGACCCCCGTTGTTGCCTGATTACCTCTGCCCCTACTCTACCTCCCCAGATCTCGAGTTGCTCAATCGCAGCAGCCCTGAAGGTATCTGCCGCCACCAGCATTACCCTATGCCCATGGCCTTGAAAAAAATGAGCCATCTTGGCAATAGTTGTTGTCTTTCCCACCCCATTTGCGCCAACAAACATACTCACCTGCACGATCCCGGTGGCCTTATCTGAGGGGCCACCAAGAGAGTTTTGTTGGCTGACCTGGAGATATGAGATCATCTCTTCCTTGAGCATAGTTGTTACCTGGTCTGGTTTTTCGAGAGACCTCAGATCCACCCGTTGTTTTAGCCCGTCCATCAGCTGCTCTGTTGTGTCCACACCGATGTCTGAGGTAAAGAGAATTTCCTCAAGATCCTCCCACAGCGATGGATCGAATGCCCTTTTTCCGCTTAGTACGGTATTAAGCCTGCCTGCCAACCGCATTCTTGTCTTGGAAAGCTTATCGCGCAGCCGTGTTGCAGGCACACTACTATGAGCAGATTCAGGCTTACCCAAGGGAATCTCTTCCTCCTTTTTCTGCTTATCCCGAGACCTTTTCATAGCACCTGTTCCGAAAAACATGGTTTCTCGTCCTGTAACTGTTCAGGTAGCCACAAAGCCTGCCCTGGCGCGACATTCTTGGGATACACTGTGGTCGTTACAGTATTGCGTAAGTAAGCTCTTTGTACTCATACTTTGCATGCCAGCCTGCCCTGGCGCGACGGGATTTGGATATGCAACTGTTTTCACTGCTTACGAATGCCTTACTTTCCATCACCGCATCTTGACATGCCAGGTCTGGGCCAGGGGT
>Ga0209986_10005801_pt1 | contig 10180 bp, 3 predicted proteins | sample BlataG_FD_183168 | JGI IMG/M metagenome (GOLD analysis project Ga0209986, IMG submission 183168) | Deep subsurface microbial communities from Black Sea to uncover new lineages of life (NeLLi) - Black_00105 metaG (SPAdes) (version 2) | ecosystem: Environmental > Aquatic > Marine > Oceanic >...
GTAATTCCCGAGACCGAGGCTCCTAGAACTTTTCGGATTCCGATCTCTTTTGTGCGCTGCTCTGCCATAAAGGAGGCCAGCCCGAAAAGTCCTAGACAGGAAATAAATACGGCCAGAAAGGTAAAATACCTAAAAACCTCACCCATCCGTCTTTCGTTCTTGTAGATTTCCTCGAAATCCTCATTTAGGAAATGGTATTCAAAAGGATACTCAGGCGCGAATTTGTTCCATAATTTCTCGAGTAAGCCCAAGGTTTGCGGAATGTTCATTCCGCTGATCCTGATCATTGCGTATTTGAAGTTTTGGGGGTTGTATAAAAGCATCAGCGGTTGGATCTCATAGCTGAAGGGCATGAAATGGTAGTTTTTAGCAACTCCGATGATTTCTCCTTTCTCGCCGTGCTCCAGCCATTTTCCGACCGGCGAATCAAGCCCCATCTGTTTGACGGCCTCTTCATTCAAGATGCACTGCGAGGTATCGGTGGAAAGATCCCAGGAGAAATTTCTCCCTTCGACGAGTTCAAGCTTCAGGGTGTCCAGATAATCGGGATCGACTATACTAATATTCAACAGGATTTTTTGAGAGGGATCTTTTCCTTCCCAGTCAACATCCACGGAGTATTTGTTGTAGGAGGGTATTTGGAAAGTCCGAGTTACATTCAGGATGTAGGGATTCTGGAGCATTTCGCTTTTGATCGCTTCGTAATTCTGGACAATCCTGTCATTCATGCCAATGTAGATCAGATTGTCACGGTCGAATCCCAGGTCTCTGTTCTGGATATACTGGAGTTGAGAATAGATGATGGCCGTGCAGATGATCAGAATGATAGAGAGTGAGAATTGAAAAACGACTAAAACTTTCCGGAAAGTCGGGCTGCCGGAACTCGACTGGAATGAACCTTTCAACACTTTGGCAGGGAGAAAAGAGGAGAGAAACATCGCGGGATAACTGCCGGAGAGAATTCCTGTGAAGAGAGCGATACAGATAAGAACCAGATAGATCATTAAGTTACCAGAGAAATCTAGAGCAAGATTTTTTCCAGAAACCCTGTTGAACAAGGGGAGGAGGAACTCCACCAAAACGATGGCGAGACCCAGAGCTAAAACAATCATAAACAGGGATTCGCCGTAAAACTGGCGGACGATCTGTGCTCTTCTCGCTCCGACAACCTTTCGCAGACCCACTTCCCGGGCGCGCTTAGCCGAGCGGGCTGTCGCCAGATTCATGAAATTGATACAGGCAATGACAAGAATACAAAGGGCTATGAAAGAGAATATGTAAACGTATTTAATCGATCCCAACTCTCCGCCAAGAGTGTATAGCCGAATATGTTTCAGTGGCTGCAAGCGGAAATAGGCCTCATCCTCCTCGACATACTCTTTAGGCCATCCTGAAATTTTTTGCCCAACTTGTTGAGGAGAAACATTCTTGTTCAGTAATACGTAAGTCTGGCAGTTCCAAGCATTCCTGTTGTTGATGTCATAGCCAATTGCATCCAGGAAGGAATAGGGAATCAGAAAATCGAACCTGATGCTGGAATTATCCGGCACATCTTTTATTATCCCGGTCACCTTTAATTGGTGCTCCCGATCCATGGTTATGACTTCTCCGAGGGGATTTTCGTGGCCGAAATATTTTTTTGCCATCGACTCTGAAATAATGACCGAGTAGGGCTCTGAAAAGGCTGTTTCTGAATCACCCTGAACCAGGGGGAAAGTGAAGATGTCGAAGAAAGAAGGGTCAACATAAAGAATTTCCTTTTCATAATAAATATCCTGGCCATGTTTGACCGTAAGGGCATCATCTAAGATACGGACTGCGAGTTGCACTTCAGGGACTTTGTTTTGGATTTCCGGTCCGACAGGCTGAGGAATATTACTGAATGGAAATATACCACGGTCATAATGGAAATCTGTGTATATCCGGTAGATGTCATCCGCGTTTTCATGGAAGCGGTTGTAGCTGACTTCATGCTGAACCCAGAGCAGAATTAGAATGCAGCAGGCCATTCCGATTGCCAGACCAGCCATGTTGATGAATGAATATCCTTTTTGCCTTTTGATGTTTCTAAAAGCAATTTTTATGTAATTTTTGAACATAGCTATCTCAAATTATGATTGATGGAGACTTTTCTTCAAAAAGACATCCAAATTTTATTTCTCTCATCTCTTTTCACTAGATAAAATAAGCAAAGGATAAGGTGTCCCCTTCACGAACATCCCTATTCCCTTCTTTCAAAATTTTTATTGACCTCATCTTTCTCAACGGCAAATAAACCGCTAAAGCAAAAATAAGATAATTAAAACCAATAAAACTGCAATGAAAATAAATGTTTTCATCATAATTACACCTCTTTTTTTATTCATACCTCAACGAATCCACAGGATTGGCCGTGGCAACTTTAATGGAGTGATAGCAGACCGTGAAAAGGGCGATGATAAGGGCTATGGCTCCGGCAATGATAAAAATGTCGAAATTAATATGTGTTCGATACAGAAAACTCCGAAGCCATCGATTCAGGAGATACCAAGCCACTGGCCAGGCAATAATGTTCGCCAGAAGGACCAGTCGTGTTAGATCCTTTGAAAGGAGCATCACAATCCTTGGGACAGAAGAGCCGAGTACCTTACGGATACCGATTTCTTTAGTCCTCTGCTCGGCATTAAACGAGGCTAAACCGAAAACTCCCAGGCAGGAAATAAAAATAGCAAACCCGGCGAGGTAGGCAATTAAAGAACGAGTTCTGCGTACAAAGTTGAATTGAATTTCGTAGTCGGCGTCCAGGAATTCATACTCAAAAGGAAAGCCCGGATTCAACCGCTCGAAGACGTTTTTCACTTGAGCAAGCGTTTGGGGGATGTTCTCGGGATGGATCTTCAAGAATATGAATCTGTATTCCTCAGGCGTCTGGCGCAGGATGAGCGGTTCATCCACCCGCCAACTTGGGTTGGGGAGGTAGTCTTTGATAACTCCTATAACAGTGAAATGCTGACCACTGTAGGACATACGGGCACCTATCGGATCTTCCTTTCCTATGATTCCTGCCAGTTTTTCATTGATCAGTATTTCGCCTGGATTGCCGGAATAATCATTTTCTCTATGGAAGAAGCGGCCCTGGACAAGGGGGATTTCAAATGCCTCCAGAAAGTCGGAGTCAACACTCATAAATGTTATGCTGGGTTTAACCTCCGGATTTTTCCCTTCCCATTGCCAGCTTGAAGAATTCGATCGTCCGCCAGTGGGATAAGCGGAACTGGCTGAAACCTTTATTACTCCGGGGACCTGGAGGAACTCATTTTTTGCTGTCTCGTACCGCTCAATCAATTCTCCTCTGCTAGAGAAGAAAACAAGATTCTCCATGTTATAGCCCAGGTCCATGGTCTGGAGATAGTTAAGCTGTTTATATATCCCGGCAGCATAAGCGATAAGCCCGATAGCCAGGGTGAATTGGACCATGACCAAGGTTTTGCGAAAACCGGCTCTTTTTAATGATGATCCCGAAAATCCCTTGATAATCCGGATCGGTTGAAAGGAGGACATGAGCAGAGCCGGATAGCTCCCTGCCACCAGTGCGGTTATCAGCGAGGTGCCGATCAAAAACCCTAAAAGAGACGGATTCTGGAGAAAATTCAGCGTTAGCTCTTTCTGGAAAAGCGTGTTGAACACCGGGAGGAAAAGCTCGGCTAGGAAAACGGTCAACACCATCGAGATCAGAACGAACAGGGATGTCTCGAAATAGAACTGTTTGATAATATCCTTCTGGAAGGCTCCGATGACCTTGCGCATCCCTATTTCCTTCGACCGGTTTCCGGACCGTGCGGTCGTCAGGTTCATGAAGTTGATACAGGCTATGACAAGGATAAAGATTGCCAGGAAGCCGATCAGCCGGATCTGCTCAATGCTTCCTCCTCCATCGCCCAGTCTGTAGAGATGGAACCTGGCAAAAGGTCGCAGGACCGGCACATATTCGTCACTGCTGTATGTTTTCACAACAAAATCCCTGATTTTACGGTTTAAGTCATTAAATGAGCTTCCCTTCTGGAGCTGGACGAAAACGAAGTAATTCTGGTTGGAAAATCCCCTCAGGTCGTCCTCTTTATGAATTTTCTTAACATAGAATTCCAGCGGCATCAGGATGTCAAAACGGAATGTGGAATTACCAGGAACTTCCTTCATCACTCCCATCACTTTCATCGGAAATTGGTTGTCAACAGTGATGACCTTGCCGATAGGGCTCTCGTCTCCGAAGTATTTTTTCGCAACACGTTCCGATAGAACCAGGGAATATGGGTCTTTAAGCGCGGTCTTTGGGTCCCCCTCAATCAAAGGGAATGTGAACATCTCCAGGACTTCGGGATCTGCGGGAAAAACTCGTCGTTCTGAGAACGTTCTATCCTCGTAGCTGAGGATAAAAGTCCGGAGACCTGCAAGGAACCGGACCGATTCCTCCACTTCCGGAAAAAGCTCTTCCAAAAGCGGACCCACCCCGGGAACCGAGGGCACCTGCAGCTCATCCTTTTCCTTCTTGATATGGGCAGAGACGAGGTATATATTGTCTATCTTCTCATGGAATTTGTCGAAGCTCAGCTCGTCCTGGACACAGAGAAGCAGCAAGACCACACAGGTCATACCGATGGTCAAGCCGGCGATATTGATGAAAGAGTAGGCTTTGTGTCTTCTGATGTTTCTTAAAGCGATTTTTAAATAGTTTTTAAGCATTTCTGCACCTCGATAAATTGCTTTTTATAAAGGAATCTTTTTCCTATTCATACCTCAACGAATCCGCGGGGTTGGCCAGAGCTGCTTTTACGGACTGGTAGCTGACCGTCAAAAGCGCGATAATAGATGTCAGCACTGCTGTCAAAAGAAATGCCGTCAAGCCAATATTAACCCGGTAGGCAAAATTATCTAACCACTTATCCATGGCAATATAGGCAATCGGCCAGGCTATAATATTTGCCACCAGCACCCATTTGCCAAATTCCCTGGAAAGGAGAATGATAATTTTCGAAACCGTCGCCCCCAGTACTTTCCTGACTCCGATTTCCTTGGTTCGCTGTTCTGTGGTAAATGACGCCAGGCCGAACAATCCCAAACAGGCAATAAAAATTGCCAGCATGCTGAAATAGCCGAACATCTCCATCATCCGTGCTTCATTGCGGTAAAGCGCATTGAGGCGGTCATCAAGGAAAGTGTAGCTAACGGGATAACCGGGATGGAAGCGGTCCCATATTCCCTGAACATAGGCTATTGTTTCCTGGATATTCCCGGCTGCTATTCGCAGCGACACGGTGTTCGTCTGATCAAGCCGGATATAGGTGAGCATCGGAACGATCTCATGATGCATGGATTCATAATTAAAATCTGCCACGACACCGATAACACGCCCGCTGAGATTCGGAGCCCTGGTTTGCATGGGCAAGCCCACGGCATCCTCGGGGCTTTTCAATCCCAAACGCCTGACAGCAGTTTCATTAACGATAAATGATTCGTTTTCATCGGTGGGATAATCAATAGAAAAATCACGACCAGCCACAATTTTCATGCCGTAGGTCTTAAAGAAGTCATGCTCGACCCGGTTATGAGGCATAGAAAAGGAACCGTCTACCATCTCTCCGTTGATTTCGGCGCGGAAGCCCGGAGCATCCAGTAAGCGGCCTGACGGTGCCCGTTTAGATAATGTTGCGGCTAAAATGCGCGGATTTTTCAATAATTCATTTTTTATTTCCAGCCAGTTTTGCTGGACAACACGATCCGACGGTATCATTACGATATTTTCCCGCTGGAAACCAAGGTTTGCATTCTGCAGGAAACGCATCTGTTTGAAGACAACGCCAACGCTGATAATCAGCGCTGCCGAGATTGCGAACTGGAAGACAACCATGACTTTGCGCATTATTGCTCCCCGGGCACCGCGAGTTAATTCTCCCCGGAGGATAGTGGCGGGTTTGTAAGCGGAGAGATAAACTGCCGGATAAAGACCGGCTGCCAATCCGGTAATTAAGAAAACACAGGCCAAAATTAAAAAACCCACCGCATTTGTCAATAATCCTAAACTCAGCTCATGACCTGAAAAAGCACTGAAATAGGGCAATAATATTGATACCAGGGCCAGGGCCAGCACCATTGCCAGCAGGGCGATAAGCAGAGATTCTCCCAAAAACTGTGCTGCCAATAGCCTGCGGTTGGCACCCACTACTTTGCGCAATCCCACTTCCCTTGCCCTCTTGACGGCCCTCGCCGTGGAAAGGTTCATGAAGTTTATACAGGCAATAATCAGGATAAAAACCGCAATCAGCGTAAAAAGGGTAACGTACCGGATGTCGCTGTTGGCCTCCAGCTCATTATTGGTATGCGAATGAAGGTGGATATCGGTGACTTTCCTGAGAATAAGGTTGTTCCATTGGCTGGGATAAAAAATATCGCCAGATTCACTCTCATAAGTTGGCAGGTGGCGGTCAAGAAATCCCGGAATGCGGGCTGCTACTTCCCTGGAGTCTGCATCCCCGGCCAAACGCATATAAGTGTAAGTAACATTATCGCTAAAATTCGTGGAGCCGAAAAAATAGTCACTTCCGTCCCTATAATAAGGATAGCGCCCTTTGAGTGTGATAAATGAGGCGAGAAAGTCAAAATGGATATGGGAATTTTCAGGCACATCTTTCATAACACCTGTGACCTGGAAATCCTCTCTACTGCTGTCAACTTTCATGACTTTGCCCATGGGGTCTTCATCCCCAAAGTATTTCTGCGCCATGGATTCGGATAAAACGATGCTGTTAGGATTTTTCAGCGCTGTTTGCTGATTTCCTGCTATCACGGGAATTGTGAAAACATCGAAGATGTCGTGTTCAGCAAAATAAAGCCGCTCCTCAACGAAATTGTTTTCGCCGAAAGTTATCAGGGTATCGCCGCTCCCAAACATACGCACAACATGTTCCATCTCGGGGAATTCTTCCTCGAGAAGAGGGACAAACGAGGGAGCCACTGAGCATAATTCACTTCGGACCGATCCGTCGGCAGCAAACCACTGGCGCTCGATCCGGTATATCCTGTCCTTGTGTTCGTGGTGTGTGTCATAGCTCAATTCACCCCGGACAAACATAAGGATCAGGATACACACTGCCATTCCAATAGCCAGGCCGGCAATATTGATAAAGGAATATCCTTTGTGTCTTCTAATGTTTCTTAAAGCGATTTTTAAGTAATTTTTAAACATTGCTCCTCCGAGCATGAAGAAGAGATGAATAACGCACAGGAATCAATTACCAAAACTGAGAGTAAAACATAATTTAAAAGCCTCACACAGGTATGCTAAAGCAAAATTTATGCCATTATTGAATACAGGAGAGTTAAAGGGGTAGGGAAAGATATTCATAATAAGAAATGTTCGCTGGTGTTACAAACGGTGTTCAGAGGTGAACACTTTTTTCTTATTCATAGCGTAGAGAATCCACCGGATTGGAAATGGCCGCTTTGATAGCCTGGAAGCTCACAGATATGACGGCAACAACCAATGCCCCTGCCATGGCTGCTGCAAAAATGTACAATCCCAGGCCAGTATGGTAAGCGTAATTCTGCAACCAGTTTTTCATCACGAAATAGGCCACAGGCCAGGCGATAAGATTTGCCAGCAGTACCAGCATAAAAAACTCCCTGCACAGAAGCAACGTGACCTGGGAAACGCTGGCTCCGAGAACTTTGCGAACGCCGATCTCCTTGGTTCGCTGTTCTGCGGTGAAAGAGGCCAACCCGAAAAGACCCAGACAGGCAATAAACACAGCTAGAATCGCAAAATATTTCAGTACGGTTCCTATCTTCTCTTCAGCCCTGAACATCCTGTCAAAAGCTTCGTCCAAAAACTTGTATTCGAAAGGATACTGGGGGATTACACTATTCCAGGTATTTTCAACAAACTGCAAAGAACCGGATATGCTGCCCGGCGGAATCCGGATGATCATATAATTGACTTGATCAGGAGATACAATAATAGCCAGCGGCTCGATCTTGTTCCGGATATGCTGGTAATGGAAATCTTTCATGACCCCGACAATAGAGCCTTCCACGCCTACAAAAGAGAATCGTTCTCCTACGACAGATTCTTTTTCCATTATCTTCGCCACCTCTTCATTGACGATGAATGTCTTGGAAAGATCGGTGGAAAATTCCCTGGAAAAGCTCCGCCCTTCTGCCATTTCTATCTTTAAGGTCTCTATGAAATCAAAATCAACCCCGTTATATCCTATTAACACACTCAACTCGGGATCTTTTCCATCCCAATCGGAGCCACTAGAATTACTTCCTATACGAAGAGGCAGCTGCCCTGTACCTGTAACGCCCAGAACCCTGGAATCTTTGACCAATTCAGTCTTCAGGGCTTCATACGATTTCTTTATATCAGCTCTTAAATAAATATAGACAAGATGCTCCTTATCCCATCCCAGTCTTCTATTCTTCATATAATTCAGCTGTTTGGAGACTACGATTGTTCCGATGATCAACAGAATAGAGAGAGAAAATTGAACAACAACAAGAACTTTTCTGAACCAGGAACTCCCGGCACCGGATTCGAGACTTCCTCTAAGAACCTTTACCGGTTGAAAAGCGGACAGAAACAGGGCTGGATAACTTCCGGCAACAAGACCCGTAAAAAGCGTAATGCCCAATAATCCTATCAGAATCGATTCTATACCAGTCACGTTCCATGAGAGTTCCTTAGAGGCTAAGGTACCGAAGGCAGGCAGTAAAAGGGTGACAATAATCACCGCGAAAATCAAAGCGATGAAGGCAAATATAACCGACTCGCCGTAGAATTGCCGGATAAGATGGCCTTTGAGGGCTCCGACGACTTTTCTCAGGCCTACTTCTTTAGCCCGGTTGGCCGAGCGGGCTGTGGAGAGATTCATAAAATTGATACAGGCGATCAACAACACAAACAGGGCAATAATGGAGAATATATATACGTACTGTATGGCGCCTGGATCTTTCTCATAACCCCAATAGGAATGAAGATGAATCCGAGTGTAAGACATCAGCACCAGGTCGGTCCTGCTCTCAGGAACACGCGTGCGGATAAAACCAAAAATCTTTTCATTAGCCTGTTCAACCGGGAGATTCTCCTGAAGCTTGACGAAAGTTTGAATAGAATTACTGCCAAAATGTTCATTCGTTTTCCCGGTTTTTCTTAATAACTCATACGGAATTATAATGTCGAACTGCAGATAGGAATTATGAGGAACATTTTTCATAATTCCGGTAACAGTAAAATCATCCTGGTTATTTATCGAGATAACCTTTCCCAATGGATCTTCTTCGCCAAAATATTTCTCAGCAATTTCTTCAGAAAGGACTAAGGAGTATGGCGAGTTTAAAGCCACATTTTCATCACCCTTCAATAAGGGAAAAGTAAACATCTGGAAAAAGGACGGGTCGACTGCCCTTATGTCGTCTTCAAAAAATACCTTATCTCCGTAGCGAAACAACAAACCGCCAGCCCAGACATACCTTGTGGCATCGATGATTTCCGGGATTTCTTCCTTGAGGGCCGGCGCTAGAGGGTAGGGAGTGACATTAACATGAAACAGCCTGCGGGAGTAATGCTGATTTTCCTCGACTCTGTAAAGATTTGCGGCATTTTCATGGAACTTATCATAACTCAATTCATCCAGTACCCAAATAGTGATAAACAAGCAGCAGGCCATACCTATGGCCAGCCCGGTAATGTTGATAAAGGAATAGCCTTTATGTCTTTTTATGTTTCTCAAAACGATTTTTAAATAGTTTTTCAACATAATGCGCACCCTTTACGGCTTTTGCTAAAAGTATAGCTATGTCATGCCGTTATAAAACAAAAACTGTAAATTTTCAGGAAAGACTAGATTATAAAAAAGGGATGAGTTTGATACTTGATTAAGAATTTGTCGAGATTTTGAGAATTGCTGCATATATTCTTAAGGCTCTATGCCTTTTGCTTTACCCTGTAAAGCACTTGACCGAGGTAGCCAGAATCATTGATCTCCGCAATATATAATCCTGGCTGGAGGTGGGCCCGTCTTTTTAGCATCGGCTCTGATAGACTTTCCAGGAGGACGCTGGCTTCCCAATCCTTATTTCTATCGCTTAACAAAATCCGAGCTCCCTCTTCTACTATCTTCTCCAAAATATTTTTCAAGCTCATGGC
>Ga0209986_10005802_pt1 | contig 10179 bp, 11 predicted proteins | sample BlataG_FD_183168 | JGI IMG/M metagenome (GOLD analysis project Ga0209986, IMG submission 183168) | Deep subsurface microbial communities from Black Sea to uncover new lineages of life (NeLLi) - Black_00105 metaG (SPAdes) (version 2) | ecosystem: Environmental > Aquatic > Marine > Oceanic >...
TGTATTTCCTTCCATAAGAACTACGCAGATTATTCCAAGTTCATCGCAAAATACATGACAGAATGGACAGACGTAATAGAAAGCTACGACACAATTCTCATAAGCATACCAGGCAGGATCGTCAAACCACTCTCCCTAAAATATCTAACAGAACTAATTGAAGAATAACCAATTACAGCAGAAACAAAACAACTAGTTAGAATCACAAAATCCCAACCATTCTTAAATATCGTCAGAAGAACCCTTTTAATATACCCTCCTAGAGTTCTACAAACATGCAAATACTGCAATTATCAAAAGCCGTCCCTAGAAATGAGTATTTAACAGAAGAATTAATAGAAACCTTTCCATGCAAGCTTCCTGAAGGTGTCGAACAGAACATACTCAATCTGGGAGTTTCAAAAAGATACCTCATTGATCCTATCGTTTCCACCTACAAACGGGAGACAATTATAAGTGAGAAAAAACTCGTCAACCTCTGTTTAGAGGCTTGCCAAGACGCTTTAGAAAAAGCTGACTTGTCCGTTAAAGACGTAGGCTACTTTATTGCAGCCTACGATGCGAATCCGTTTCTGTGTCCAGGTTTAAGCCATCTTCTAATCAGAAAACTCGGATTCAACCCGTACATCAAACATGTCAATGTTCAAGGAATGGCTTGCGCGTCCTTCACAAAAGCCCTTGAACTTGCTGAAGACCACCTAGCCACTCATCCCCACGATAATGTTCTACTCTGCACTTCAGGCGTGAACTCCTATTGGCTCATCAACCAATTGCGAGGCTTGAAAGATGTTATGGGAATCCGCCAGATCAAATTAATAAAAGATAAACACAAGCAAAAGATGGAGCTGAGACGATGGATTGCCACTATGGAGTTTTTCCTCTTCGGAGACGGAGTGGCTAGCTGCGTTATAGCAAAGGGAAGAGATGGTCTGTCCGTTAACAAAGTTGTGAGTGTTACAAACCTCACAGAGAACGATTATTTGGTTGGTTACGCAAGAATCGCAGCCTTAAATGAGCCTTTCAGATTCGGCTTTTACTCGCATCTGGGCAAGGAAATTCCAAAACTTGGAGTTGAATACACCGCTTTGGCTTTGAAGAAACTGCTCGGAAAAAACGCTGAAACCACAATGAAAGCCACTAAAAAATGGGCAATACACACTGGTAGCAGGAAAATACTTAACCTAATGGCTGAACACTACCAAATTCCACATGAAAAACTCAGGGAGTCCCATGAAGTGCTCAATGAATACGGCAACTTATCTGGAGCAAGTTTACCCTTCATCCTTGAAAAAATAGTTTCAAAAAACAAGTTTTCCACGGGCGACATCATCTTAGTGCTTGGTTATGGCTGGGGATTCTCAGCTTCCGCCAGCCTGTTGGAATTCAAGAAACACCATGGATGAAGCGATGCGTTTAAACCGGTAAGAAAATAGCTTTTAGGTTCGATGTAATATTTAAGTTAAAACGTGATCGTTAAGGAGCAAAATCCGAATGTCCGATAAAGGAAAAATTAACGAAATTGCCAAAGAGCGGGAACGCTGGGAAAAGACAACGCTGCCAAAATGGATAAGACAAAGTCCCGAAAGAAAAAGTGAATTCCGAAACCATTCAGGCACGTTGATAAAACGAGTCTACACACCAGAAGACATCAAAGATCTAGATTACATGCGAGACCTAGGTTTTCCAGGCGAATACCCCTTCACTCGTGGAGTGCATGCAACAATGCACAGGGGCAGACTTTGGACTATGCGGCAGTTTTCAGGATACGGCACAGCAGAACAGACAAACCAACGATTCAAGTATCTGCTGAAGGAAGGTGAAACAGGCTTAAGCATAGCGTTCGACTACCCAAGCATTAGGGGTTACGACTCAGACCATCCATTCTCAAAAGGTGAAGTCGGCATATGCGGAGTAGCAGTTTCCTCACTTAAAGACATGGAAGTTCTGTTGAACGGCATACCCCTCGACAAAGTCACAACATCCATGACAATCAACGGGCCAGCAGCCATGTTGCTGGCCATGTATATGGCAGTAGGCAACAAACAAGGAGTACCCAGAGAAAGGCTTGGAGGAACGACGCAAAACGATGTGCTTAAGGAGTTTTTCGCCCAGAAACTAATAATATTTCCGCCTAAGCCTTCACTGAAACTTGTAACAGACATAGTAGAATACTGCACAAAACATGTGCCTAGATGGAATCCAATAAGCGTTAGTGGATACCATATAAGAGAGGCTGGGGGAAACGCGGTTCAAGAACTAGCGTTCACACTTTACGATGGAATAACGTATGTGGAATCATGCCTTGAAAGAGGGATGAAAGTTGACGAATTCGCCCCCCGATTGTCATTCTTCTTCGCAGCCCACAACGACTTATTTGAAGAAATAGCAAAATTCAGAGCAGCCCGCAGAATATGGGCAAAAACAATGAAGGAAAGATTCCACGCCAAAAACCCAAGGTCCATGTGGATGCGCATGCACGTTCAAACAGCAGGATTCACCCTAACAGCACAGCAACCCCTGAATAACATTACACGCGTTACAATTCAAGCCTTATCGGCAGTATTAGCTGGAACACAATCGTTGCACACAAACTCCTTCGACGAAGCACTAGCTTTGCCAAGCGAAGAAGCAGTAAGAATAGCTCTAAGAACACAGCAAATAATCGCTCATGAAAGCGGAGTAGCCAACACCATAGACCCCCTAGCTGGCTCATACTACGTAGAGAACCTAACAAACGAGATGGAGAAGCGCACAATGGAATACTTCCGAAAACTAGACGACATGGGAGGAGCAATCCCAGCCATAGAGAAAGGCTTCTTTCAAAAGGAAATCGCTGACAGTGCCTATGAATATCAGAAGGAAGTGGACGAGAAAAGACGAATCCTAGTTGGAGTAAACGATTATACAACAGAAGAAAAACAGCCAATAAAAGTTTTAAGGGTAGACCCAAAAGTTGAAGAGGAACAAGTTGCAAGCCTTCACAAGCTGAAGAGAGAAAGGGACAACAGAAAAGTGAATGAAATGCTTGAAAAACTTCATCATGCGGCAGAAAAGGATGAAAATCTCATGCCAATAATAATCGATGCTGTAAGGGCATATGCAACAATAGGAGAAATCTGCGACGTGCTTCGAAAAATCTACGGAGAATACAAGGAGCTAATCGTAATCTAGAGAGGGAAAAAACGTGCAGAATCAAAGGAAAATTAGAGTTTTAATCGCTAAGCCAGGCCTCGACAGCCACGACAGAGGAGCCAAAATCATAGCCAGAGCATTACGAGACGCCGGAATGGAAGTAATCTACACTGGTTTAAAGCAGACCCCAGAGCAGATAGTTGAAACAGCCCTCCAAGAAGATGTAGATGTAATAGGATTAAGCATTCTTTCAGGAGCCCACAAAACCCTTTTCCCAATCATAATGGAACTGCTAAAGCAGAAGGGCTTAACAGACGTGCTTGTTGTCGCCGGAGGCATAATCCCAGAAGAAGACGTTCCAGAAATGAAAAAGCTTGGAATAAAAGAAATCTTTGGACCTGGAACACGGACAGATAAAATAGTTCATTTCGTATTTGAAAATGTTCCGAAAAGAATCTAAAACCTGAAGATGTGCGAACATTGCCGAAAATAGAGGAAATAGCCAGAGGCGTGCTAGCTGGAGACCGCAGAAGCATAGCGAGAGCAATAACAACCATCGAAAACAACAGTCCCAAGGCACAAGAACTAATCGCTTCAATTTTTCCCCACACCGGAAATGCCCACGTTATAGGGTTAACAGGTCCCCCAGGCTCTGGAAAAAGTACACTCATAGACAAAATCATACGCGAGTACAGGCGGAAAGGCAAAACTGTAGGCGTTATAGCAGTAGATCCAACAAGTCCCTTCACGGGCGGCGCATTTCTTGGCGACAGAATCCGAATGCAAGAACTAAGTACAGACCAAGGAGTTTTCATACGTAGCATGGCAACTCGCAACTATCTCGGTGGAATAGCCAAAGCAACAAAAAATGCTGCGAAAGTCTTGGATGCCGCAGGCAAAGACGTAGTCATCGTTGAAACTGTTGGTGCTGGACAATCTGAGGTGGAAATAATCAAAGTGGCACAAACGATAGTTGTTCTTTTTGCACCAGGATTGGGAGATGAGATACAAGCGATAAAGGCTGGAATCATGGAGATAGCTGACATTTTTGTCGTGAACAAAGCAGACCGTGCAAACGCCGACAAAGCTGTGATGGACATCCAAGCAATGTTGCAGTTAAACAATAAAGAAAAAATGTGGAAGCCGCCGGTTCTAAAGACTACAGCTCTCACAGGCGAAGGCGTCCCGCAACTGATCGAAAAAATAGGAGAGCATAGGCTTTTCTTAGAAAAGGATTTCGAACGCAAAAGAAGCCGAGAAAAGGCTGAAGCCGAACTGGTAGAAGCCATAAAAGAGAAAGTGGCAAGTTCGATAATAGAAGAATTGAAAAGGGAAGGAAAACTCGAAGAGTTTCTGCAAAAAATTCTGGAAAAGAAAATGGATCCTGCTTCTATAGCTGAGAAACTCTTGAACAAAAAATTCAAAAAGCAAGTCCAGAAGTGATAGAAGCCAATGTCTAAACTAGAACAAGGGCTTGTACAGGTTTACACTGGAAATGGAAAAGGTAAGACTTCAGCTGCTTTTGGACTTGCCCTGAGAGCCATAGGAAGAGGATTAAAGGTCTATGTAGTTCAGTTCATTAAAGGCGGATTCGACTACGGCGAACTATACGTGGTTGATAGACTTCCAAATCTTAAGCTTAAAGCCTTCGGCAGAGGCGAGTTCGTGACGGAAAAGCCTCCGGGAAAAGAGGATGTTGAACTTGCGCAAGAAGCTTTGGCTCTAGCTGAACAAGTAGTGAAAAGCGGTGAATACGACATTGTTATCCTTGACGAAATTAACGTTGCCCTTAACTTGAAACTGATAAATCTTGATGAAGTTCTGGAATTGATAAAGAACAAGCCGAAACATGTTGAACTCATATTAACTGGGCGTTATGCACCTGAGGAGATAATTGAAGCCGCTGATTTGGTTACAGAGATGAAAGAGGTTAAACATCCATTCAACAAGGGCTACCAAGCTCGAAGAGGAATTGAATATTAGTTTTCCACTTCCAAGAACTTAGCCACCAATGTTTGCTCTAACTCATCAATAGCCTTCCTCGGGATGAAGGAAAAGGTCTCGTGTAATTCTGATTTTTCAGCTTGGGGCTTTCGAAAAAGTCATGCGGGCTCGCTGATTTTCTTTCCCATTTTACTAGTCCATTCTTTTATTGGAATGGCAAACTGTTTTTCAACTTTGTTTCTGTATATGCTGTTGTAGGTGCAGAATGATCTTATTTTGCCATCAGGTGTGGCGTAGTGAATTGCGCATCTTTGAACTCTGTCTATGTCAAGGTTCCACACGTCTTGGAAATGCATTATGCCAATCATGATAACCCTACGCATGAGATCTCCCAGAGCCTCATAGCTTCCCTTAGTTATCACATTCTTAAGCAGGCTTCTGACAAGATCAGACTTAACCATGGGCAGAAGCTTCAGCAACTTCATCTTTGCCATTGTCTTTTTGCCTTTGACGCCTGAATAGTATATGTCCCAGAAAATCTGTGCAAACTTGTCAACATCAACGTATTTTGTTATAGGTCTGTAGGAGCCGTCTTTGTCAATGATTATGAATGTTGCTGCTCCACACATGGGATGCATCGTGAACTCTGGATAAGTTTTGTTCTTTATCATTTCCATTCCCTTAGACACTGGAAGAGGCCAGTTAACAGGTCTCCAATCCCACTTCGTCACGGCTCCGTTTGTCTGCTCCTCTATTAGTTTAACCGCATCTGGTATTGTAATGCGGAGTTTCCTCATCTCCTCTTTTTTAGCTCTTCCAGCCATTGAAATAGGCTGAATGTTAACGCATCTAACAACATCATGATTTTCTACAGCGTACTGAACTATGTCTCCTAAATCCTTATCATTCACGCCCTTTGCTAAAGTAACCACCAAAACCACTGAGCTTAAGCCTATTTTTCTTGCGTTTTCAATAACCTTTTGCTTTATTGGGACAAGGTCGGTTCTTGCTCTGAGTTTCTTGTGAATTTCTTCTCTCAAGCCGTCGAATGTAATGTAAAGCGTGTCCATTCCAGCGTCGCAAATCTTCTTGAAGTATTCTATGTCTTCTGCAATACGCAAGCCATTAGTGTTTACTTCCACATGGCTTATCCCAGCTTTCTTGGCTTCTTTGATTAAGTCTGGTAAGTCGTTTCTCAGGGTTGGTTCTCCACCGCTAAACTGAAGGGCATTACATGCCCACGGCTTGTTAGCTCTGAACAGTTTAATCATGTCAACAATCTGCGCGTAAGATGGTTCATAAACGTAGTTTGCAGCTCCAGCGTAGGCAAAACAGATTGGACACGCCATGTTGCATCTGTTTGTAACGTCTATTATGCCTAAAACAGTGTGCGTCTTATGCTGCGGACATAATCCACAGTCAAAAGGGCATCCGTTAACTACTTTAGTGTGGGGATTTTCCAAGCCGCTACCCGCATATTTGGCATTATACCAGTTTTCATAAAACCACTTGTAAAGTTCAGCGTCTCCCCAGTAAACATCCTCAAACTGTCCATGTTCAGGACAAGTCTTTTCCAAGTAGATTACGCCGTTTTCCTCATAAATTCTCATCGGTATTTTTTTCTGGCATTCAGGGCATATGCTTGCAGAGTATGTCTCAAACTTGCTGGATTCTTTAGGTTTAGACATTTAACAGGCCTCCCAAAGTTCGAATATTAGGTAAGCATAGAAGCTATTAATATTTCTAATCGTCGAAGTTTGATTGAACTTGGGCTTTTTCAGCTGTGGCTTCTCTCAAAATATTGGCGAAGAGGATAAATAGCTTAGCCAGCAATAGCATAATGCGTGATGTCCATGTCTGAAGAGGGAATCAAAAAAGAAGTTACGGATCTTAGAGAAAGGGTTGTTAGATTGGAAGCCAAATTGGAGGAGCTAACTAAACGCATTGACAGTCTTGCAAGCTACGCTAAGGAACTCTATGGCTACTTGCAAAAACAATCCAGCAGACCCACATTCTAGGGAGTAAATAAGAAAAAAGAAGAAAAAGGGGAACTAGGGTGGAGGCGGTGGTGGCGCTTCTGGTGGAGGTCCCTTCCCGAAGAATGCTTTGACATGTGGTCTTGTCAGGTAGTAGATTATTACAATATCTATTATGATTCCAATGATACCAACGCCGGCAAGAGCTCCTGGTATGCTTAGTATTAAGCTTATGATTGTTAGTATTAGACATACGATCCATGCCCATCCTTGTCCCGTCCACAGTCCCCAAGCAACAACTAAACTGATTATTCCAAGCAGTAACATGAAAGCGCCAACAGCTACAAGTATTCCTGTAATAACTCCAGCAAGTTCAGGTATTTCAGTAATAGCGGCTAATCCGATGAATCCAGCGCCTGCCATTAGTAGGCCACCCAGTCCGAGAAGACCAAGAGCGGCTAGGACTTGTAAGATTGCAAGTATGACTACACCGAATGGTCTTTCTGTTGCCATTTTTTCACCAAATTTTGCTTTATATGATGATTAAGTATTTATTATCTGCGGTTGAAATGAAATATCGTTTCATGCATAACCATATTTAGCAAGTTTTAAACATGAAGTAGTCCCTATCTTGTTTTAACTGGTGGAAAGGAATTCGATGAACGAAAAAACTGAGAAAACATACGCTGGTAAGTGTGTTGATTGTGGTTCGCTTTTGGAGTTGTATGAGACTGATTTTGGCAAGGGCAGACGGATTATGCAATGCACTCGTTGCGGCTTGTACCATTTTTATAAGAAGGGTTTCTTTGGTAAGTGGAAGCTTGTGAAGGTTGGTCGTGTTTCGGATTTGTGGAGAAAAAAATGATGGGGACAACCCATGCGGCTTTCGCTTTGCTATGCTACTACGTTATTGCTTATTCTGCGGGATTGCCCTTTAACGCATCCATTGTTTTGTTTCTTCTTATTTTTGGAAGCTTGTTGCCTGACATTGACCATCCAAGAGGCTTCCTAGCCAGACAGTCTTACTTGTTCAGGCGGACCTCCAGAGGTATCAGCAAGTTCATTAGGCATAGAGGAATTGTTCACAGCCTTTTGGTGGCTTTGATTGCAACAGCCATTGTTTGGGGTATCGCGATTTTTTACCGTTGGGAGACATTAGCTGTGGCGTGCTTTTTCGTAGGTTTTATGTCACATTTGGCTGCAGACTCGCTTAACCCAACTGGAATAAAATGGCTACAACCTTTCAGCAAGGCAAGAGTAAAAGGCGGTATAAGAACAGGTTCATTCATAGAAAAACTCTTTTTCCTTCTGATACTCATCGTCATTTCCGTAATTGTCCATATGGCTCATCCTGAACTATTTAGCACATTCTCAGAACAGAGCTCACCATAGGCTTGGTAATTCTCCTTTTTAACATTGAGCATCTAGCCCTTACAAGTTAAACACAGACACATCGTAAATGAAACTGAGACAACTTGTGTTCATATGAAGCGTCATGTAGAAATTTTCCAAGTCAGTCAGATGAGCTAAGCATGAACGAAATGAAGAGTATCTCTCAAACCAAAATTATTGACATCACTGAAATCAGCGAATATGAAAAATATCTTTACAGATGTCTAGTAGGTTCATTTAGACGATATAAGAAAAGACAAGAATATTTGGAGAAAGTCATCCCAAAAGGATTTCACAAAAAATTGTTGATTTTTGACGGTGAGATTGGTGGCCAAATAGAGTATGCACCTGCAGAAGTTTCCTATTCTCCGATAATAGGTGATAATGTAATAGTGATGAATTGCATCTGGGTTTTGAGAAAGGCGAAGGGCCACAACTTTGGAAAACTGCTTTTACAAGACATGATAAAAAGCGAAAGGGATACTGCTGGCTTCGCAACAATAGCCTTAGAAAACCACTGGGGTCCATGGTTTATGAAATGGCAAATGGAAAAGTTAGGCTTTAAATCCCTGGACTCGATTAAGGTAGTACATAAAATGAAGCATAAAGGACAAGTTTTTGGCATATACCTTATGTGGATGGCAACAACCGAAAACGCAAAACCGCCAAAATGGAAAAAGGAAAAATTCTTAGAAGGGATAACCTTCTGCACCGCACATCCACTCTATCATTCCCAGACATGGAAAGGAAACATATTTGAAGCCAAATAATAGCGATACATGAAAACCATGGGGTATATCCCGCAAACCCTTAAATGGAAATCTACAAAGAGAAAATTGTCAAGATAACATTACGTTTGAAAGCATAGGGCTTAATTCTATTTGGAAAACGCAAAGTAGTCTGAAAATCATTCATGTTGACGGAAAGCCATATAAATCACCATATCGCTGTTCAATTGCAAACTTGGAGAGACGATAAAGTGCCAAAATGGGGATACTCCATAACGGAAGAAGAATTAGACCCAGAAAAAACCGTTAGGGCAAGCGGACGAGAGGTTAGAGTATCCCCTAAATCAGCCCGAGAAGTGTGCAAAACAATTAAAGGAATGATGCTCACTCGAGCAAAACGTTATCTCAAAGACGTTATGACCAAGAAGAAACCTGTTCCCTTCAGAAGATTCAAAAAGAAGGGTGGACACCGCCACGGACTAGAAAAGGCTTTTACAGGCAGATACCCAGTGAAAACAGCAAAGCATATTCTAAAAATACTTGAAGGAGCGGAAGCCAACGCCGAATACAAAGGCTTAGACACTGAAAGACTACGCATAATTCACGCATCAGCATATCCCGGCATGAAGATTAAGCGATACATGCCGAGAGCCTTTGGAAGAAGCAGTCCAAAAGTCCAAACCCTATGCCACATTGAAGTAGCGTTAGAAGAACAACCGGAAACAAGAGAGGAAGCATAATGTCAGTTGTCAAACATTTCATATCAGAGTCCATGAAAAAGAATGAAATAGACGAGTTCCTCCAGAAAGAACTTGAAAAAGCGGGTTACGGCGGAGTGAACATATCAAAAACCCCATTGGGAACGCACATAGTGATTTACGCTATGCGCCCAGGCTTAGTAATAGGTCGAGGCGGGGGAACAATAAGAGAACTCGCAAGAATTTTAGAAGAGAAATTCAATGTTCCAAACCCTCAAATTTCTGTTTCTGAAATGGAGATTCCAGAAC
>Ga0209986_10005803_pt1 | contig 10178 bp, 7 predicted proteins | sample BlataG_FD_183168 | JGI IMG/M metagenome (GOLD analysis project Ga0209986, IMG submission 183168) | Deep subsurface microbial communities from Black Sea to uncover new lineages of life (NeLLi) - Black_00105 metaG (SPAdes) (version 2) | ecosystem: Environmental > Aquatic > Marine > Oceanic >...
TACTCTGCCTGCAATTCCCCCAGTCCCATCTTCTGCAGCTGTGCAACGCGCTGCCAGCCCGGGCTCTTCTGCTCTTTGCTTGTCATGTCATAACTCCTTGTTAGGGTTAGTGTTACGGCCATACTGCCACCGTACCTGATCGATTTTCTTCCCCAGAAGTCAAGCGAAAGAAGGGCACCTTCAACAGAAATATACCATCGTAACCAATTGATATTCAATGAGTTATGCTGTTTGGGATTGCGATTTTGACGGGTGGCGTTGATAATGGTACAACTAATGGGCATTAGTGGTATTCGACTACTCGATCAGACGTAACTATAATGGAGCGCATACGGACTCTTATTCGAGGCCGATGTGGATATTCATAATAAAAAAACAGCTGATCATCAAAATTAAACTTGCCGGTGGAATTTGGAGTCATATCTTGAAATGTACATAACGGTATAGATTTGGAGGTTTTGTCTTGGCCAAGAAAACGGACTGTGTGTCCCTTCCGAAATGGAACCCCTCAGCGCACGACATTAATTTGCTCCGGCCGCAGTTGCACGAGCCACGGTATCCAATTCAGGTACTCAAGCAGCTCGATCCAAGGCTCACATATCGCAAACTGAACTCGTGGGAGCGCTCAGGGCTGATATCGCCCCATCGGATGACAGAAGCGACCGGCTGGCGGAAGTTTTCATTTGCTGAAGCGGTGCTGTTGCTGATAATCAGCGACCTGAAGCAACTGGGCTTGGCTACCCCTGTTATCCGCCACGTGTTGACTCAGCTGGCCTCTCCTTTGCTGGGCGTCTTGTCGCTTGAGATATACCTTGTCAGCTCCATACGCGGGGGGTGTTACACTTTTCTTATTGACGGGGTCGGATCGATCAGCATCCCAATGAACCTTGAAGGTTTATTACACGCTGTCAGGTCTGATGAAAGCCGTGGTCCGCTGGTCCTCTGCCCCCTGTATAACTACGTTCACAGAGTGTTGAGTCTTACGCAGACCAAAGTGACTTTCACTAATTCGCTAGAACCTCGTAGACTCAGTACTCAAGAAAAGAAACTCCTTTCGATAATTGCGAACCAGGAATACGAGAAGATAGAGATCACGAAATCAGATGGGAAAGCGAAGACAGTCAAGGCCGTCACCTGGAAAAAGGGCAAGCTCAGCGCGGACGATGTCCTCTTCTCTCTGCAAGCGGGCGACTACCGTGAGGTGACGGCAATCAAAAAGGATGGCAAGATTGTCACAATTAAGGCTATTGACAAATACAAGCTGTAAGTAACGGATAGACTCCGTACTTGCACTTGATGTAATTCGGTGTGATTGGAGTAACAGGCGTTCCCTGTACTCCGGTCAAACAGTCGTTGTTACAGACGGAAATCTCTCGTGTGAGACGTCTGACAACAACAGAGGAAGGAAACATGACACCTACAAGTGCAGGTCGGAGTAAATCCGGCAAGTGTTCCTGCGACAACGGTAACAGTCGCCGAAAAGGGAGCAAAACTAATCAAACTGATGGCGCGTCAACCAGGAAACCGACGAGATCATCGCCCTCTGCTGAATGCGAAGCTGCGTTGGCAGAGATGGTATCATCCACTCAGTCTGTAGAACACATCCCAATTGATAAGCTGAAGCCCAACCTGAAGAATCCGCGCGTCAATGATCTGGCTGTGGATGCGGTAGCCCGCTCCATCCAAGCCTACGGCTTCAATAACCCGATTGTCACCGACACCGAACTGAACATCGCCGCCGGTCACACCCGCCTTAAAGCAGCCAAGCAGCTCGGCCTCAAGACAGTCCCGGTGATCCGGGTGCCGGGATTGGTAGGTTCGAAGTTCACCGGCTTTTCGATAGCCGACAACAAGACGGCCGAGATCGCCGAGTGGGATCCGGACTTGCTCAACAAGATCATTGCCGAGCTTAACGCGGATGTTGATTTCGACCTCACATCACTCGGTTTCGACGACATGGAGTTGACCAACATATTGGACTGGGACTACCAGGACGACGAGGAGAAGGCCGATGAAGCACCTCCACTGCCGACTGTAGCTACCGCCAAGCCTGGCGACTTGTGGCTGTTGGGCGAGCATCGGCTCTTGTGCGGCGATGCTACCAGAAGTGATAATCTGAAACGGTTGGTCGGTAGTCAGCAGGTGGACTGTCTCATTACCGATCCTCCATACGGGGTAGATTACCACAGCCGGAGCCGCAAAAAGGGTGACTGGGGGGATATCTGCAACGACGATTTGAATTCAAGTGACATGGAGGCATTCCTGATGAAGGTCCTTGGCAATGCCGCCGACGTTTGTCGCGCAGGAGCCACAGCGTACGTATGTCATGGCATCAGTGCCGCTGGTGTACGGGTCGCCTTCGAACGGGCATTCCTATCGGCTGGGTTTCATCTTGCTGCCACTATAATATGGGTCAAGCAGGCGGCCTCCATGGGCTGGGGCGACTACCGAGAACAGCACGAGCCGATGCTATATGGCTGGATAGGGAAGGGACATCGCAAGATCAAGGATCGCACCCAGACCACTGTTTGGCATATCGATCGGGAAGGTGACTACCGGCATCCGACGCAGAAGCCGGTGGCGCTTATTTCACGAGCTCTGAGAAACTCCACAATCCGGGGGGAGAATGTGCTTGATCCCTTTGTTGGTTCGGGCAGCACGCTCATAGCGTGTGAGCAGTTGGGCCGGCGCTGCTTTGCCATGGAAATAGAGCCAAAGTACTGCTTCGTAGTTGTACGGCGTTGGGAAACATACACCGGGAATAAGGCCCAGTTAGTAGCTGGCGGCCACGATCAAACTTCGGAGGTAATTCACAAATGAACGATGAGATGAAACACAGACCTGAGAATGACAGGCAGAAAGCGGCCCTTGATTGCTACTACGGGCTGGGATACAAGCGGACGTATGCGGCCGTGGCCGAGAAGTTTAACGTCTCGATTAGAACCGTCAAGTATTGGTCGCGCATATACGCTTGGCGGGAGCGGATCGACCAAACGGACATAGGACAGATACGGACTCTCAAGATGTCGCTTGACGCTGACGTGAATAATACAAACGAACGGCTGTCAAAACTAGCCCGAGTGGCGAAAGCATGGACCCTGAAATGTCTTGCCGGAGGGAAACAAAGCCCGACTGTCAGGCAGCTAATCTCTTTGATGAAAGCGCGTTTGGCGGCGGAGGAGCTGCTTGATGACAAGAAGGATCGGCAAGCAACCGGCGGTGGCATAAATGTCCTGCACGTTGACATTGACAAGTAATCAGGAGCTCTGTGAGATACACGGAACAATACGCTGAGCACAATTCCTCAGATGAGATGTCAACAAAAGTACTGATAGGAGAATGACAAGTGTCCGGTACGAAGCGCTGGCCAGCGGAAAGAGGTTACCAGAAATGCGCATTTGAAATCTACTGCGCGATGGGAGATGAGCGCAGCCATGCAGCTGTGGCCAAGAAGTCCGGTATGTCTATCAGTACGATTAAGCGCTGGGCTCAAAAATTCGATTGGCGGGAACGACTGAATCATCGAATCGCCTGGCAAGCCGAAGACAAACCGGAACAGACTGCTGATGCTCAATCAGAGGAAGTTGAACGCGGTATCAGATTCCTGGACGCGGCTTTGGCTCGCATGATAACGCATCTTGCCAAAGGAAATCTCAGGGCATCTCCTCAAGATCTGATGACCCTGCATCGCCTCGAACAACAGATTTCTGAGCGTACAGACAAGCGCGAAGAAACTGAGCCACTATTTGCCTACATGCCGCACAATAATCGAGGGGTACCTCCTGGTAGGCGAGTGATCCCTGAATCCCAGCTCAACGAGTATGTGGACTATCTCAAATACAGAATTTGAGAGCAGAGTGCTGAACTGTACGAGATAGCTTGGGGGAGTCTTTCGCGGTAGAATAGCTTCGAATGGCGGTCAAAACATAATAGCGGATTATCGCTGCTGATTAGACCGCATTAGGAGTTGGCTCGGGCGAGAGTCTTCGGATGTAACAGTGGGACACTCGTAGCTGAATTCACTTTATATCACAATGCGCATCATTCCTTGTCCGTTATGACGGGACACTTACATCCTGGAGCGAATCTTGCATTGTATTGTCTTTTGATCTGAAAGAACTGCACTTTCTGGGCACTCACATTGCACCTTTTTGGACCCCAAAGTCACTCACGACGGAATCGCTCTTTCCTTATACCCTAATGTCGTTAGCGTACTTATGTCGAGATCATTTGACTGGCAATCGCGATTCTTGCCCCATCTCGAGGTATAAATGGAACAGTCATATGGAAGTGCAATTTCCATGTGAAGTTCGATGACAGGATCAGGTAGCCCGCCATTCAACGTATCCTATTGTATTCTAATGCATTAGCGAATCTGCCCTGGCTGCTCGGTTAACATCGCACCTCGGCGACTGTGTAAATTTGAAGTATCGAATCGAATATGTGGTTGAGATTGACGTATATTTAGCAAACAGAGGTTTTATCAAATAGCTGCAAGACTCTTTAATAGACTTTGGGTGGTGTTAACAGCGATTATAACTGTAGCCTTTATGGGGTATGTCCTTCCCACTCTTTTGGACAAGTACGGTTTGGCTCCGGCGATCCTCCTTTCGTTGGTTGTAGTTCTGGGCATGGGGATGCACTACCTTCGTGGCTATTGGATTGAACGCTCTCTGTCAAAGAATGGCAAAGAGGCAGACCATTCTGGCATGACTTGAACATTAGCTGAATCGGACTGCCACGGACTATCTTTCTGGAAAGAAAGTGAAATGATGCGAACAGCTTTCGTTTTAGCTTGACGATTAACCCTATTCATGGGAGGTGCTATGAAGATCATTCGGTATTTTGGCTCACTGGTATTTGTGCTCGGGTTCTTCACAGTGATATTCGTCGGGATACCTTGGCATGTGATCGTCAAAGACGATCCAGTCGTACCTTGGTGGCTTAGGATCGCGATTTTCTGCCTTCTGGGTGGTATCCTGTTAGTCATGCTTACTGTGGCTCTCGAACGAAAGAAAACCGAAACATCAGGGGAGGAATCCACGCTAACTGAATCCCGATCTCGGATATTGCTACAGAATTCTGCAGAAATACCCGGTCGAGAGATTACCAAAATTGTAGGTTTGGCTCAAGGCCACACCGTATTTGCCATCTGGCTTGGAAAAGATCTATCTGCCTTGGTCCGATTGGTCCTTGGCGGCGAACTGACAGAGTACACAGAGATGATGGGAAGAGCTCGTAAGATAGCGACTAGTAGGATGATCGCTCATGCTGAGAAGATGGGGGCGGATGCGATTATCAATGTTCGCTACATGACTACCAGCGTTGTAGGTAGTGCCGCAGAACTTCTAGTTTACGGCACAGCTGTTAAGCTCGGTGAACAGATCTGATCTGTCACACCATTTGAGGCAGCAATCTCACGCAACTACACGCGCTTGACTATTTTTCAACAACTTCCGTCGAGCATCTCGTAGTACAGCTGAGAGCGAAACTCGAACTGCACAGATGACTTCTGATAGTTAGGCCAGAGCCGTATCTTTTTCGTTCACATTAACTGCGGATTAGGCACATAATTCTCGAACCCGGTTCGCCATATCAGTCACCTCATAATTGGGTTGAGAGTACAGGAAAGTTCCAAGGTTGTCAGTAACTCCCCGCTTTTTGATACTCTTTTCGAACCCCATAGCCCAAGAACATTTGTCAGTAGCCGGGACTTATTGCGATCCAGCCACGTAACCTGCCGTTTGGTTGCAGGTTAGCGGAGTGCGTGTCAACCCGACAAGTGGCCCCCGTCGTCGCTCCTTGTTGAGTATCAGTTCCGCATCGGATGAAAACCCGCCACGTACGCCGATGATCTCGATTCCGGTGACTTAGATCATGATCTTTAATGGGGTCTCGCTGCAGAGGGTTAAGGGTCTTGCTCGCTCGCGTGCGAGTAGAGACGTTGGTACTTCCGCACTCCAGTTGGTGATCGAGCGTTAGGCGGGACTTCCTCTTGTTCAGATCATTGAAAAGGCTCATAACCCGAAGGTCATTTGCCAATTCTCAATGGCTCGTACTCCGGGTTCGTGGCCCGCTTGCTTGCTGGAAACGCTCAGATATTGGCTGCTCTGCCAGTGAAGGACACGACGATTCCAGTTTGACATGGTATATCCGTTTTCATATACTCTTGTGTAGCCTTGTTGACCTGAGTGAACGCTCCTCATGAGCTTGAGGCAGGATCGCAAATGAGTGCAGAAGAAGGTTGGGTCGGTGTCGCGGAGGTGGCTGGTCACCTTAGGGTAGCCAGGGAATCTGTCTAGCGGTGGGTAGTGGCAAAAGGTTTCCCATCCCACCGAGTAGGTCGCCTCCTCCGTTTCAGGCCTTCAGAGGTTGATGAGTGGGTGAGGAAAGGCTACGGAGACGGATCCACATCCGATTCATCCAACGAATCTACAGCTTCAGGGGACAAGCCAACTCGGTCTGGTTTCAGAAAGAGCAAGAAGACTAAGAATGGGTAACGATCTTTTGACAGGCCATATGGGAAAGCGTATTTCGCTTCCGGGACATTTCGATGTCCCGGTTGTCCTGGAGGATGTAAGGCCCTTGGGGACAGACGCATCGGCGGGATATGAATGTCGCGTTCGCCTTCCTGACGGTTCGTTGGAAGAAACTACTCGAACTAGGGCTGGCGCAGAAGGATCTAGCTAACTTATTGGGCGTTAGTGAGATGAGTGTGGTGGGGTGGGAGAAGGTGTGGCATCGGGCGTGTAGAAGATATCGGAAAAAAATCGGGGGAGCGCTTGGGGTCGAGTACGATCCGTTGCAGCAACAATCGGGAATAGGACTACAAGAAGGCTAGATGAAACCGTTGCCAAGAGAGAAGCCCGGCGGCTGTGTTGTGAACCACCGGGCGTAAGCATATGGTTGTCCCTATCTTCTGATGAACTCTATTTCAAAAGCAGCATCTTCCTGCACGCAGTGGATTCTTCAGTTACGATTCGATAGAAATAGACTCCGCTTGCTACCCGCCCTCCTGAGGTGGAAGTACCGTTCCATGAAACGATGTGCTCACCAGCGGGGAGCCTATTCTCGACCAGCGTAATCACGTGCTGCCCAAGCATATTGTACACCGAAAGGTTGACCATTGAAGCCTTAGGGAGAGAGAATAGGATATTGGTCTCAGGATTGAATGGATTGGGATAGTTACTCAACACAAGACTCGTTGAGTCAGAGCCGTAGATAATCAGGCACACCGTCAGAGCGGCATACTCTTCAATCCCACTGATGTCGTACAACAGCGTATTATAGTGCACTCCGGGGCCAACCAGAGAAGTCGACACTTGGACCGTGACGCTGTCGTTGGTATATCCAGCGGAATCAAACATTGTTACAAAGCAGTCGATAGAGTCGGCCAACCACCCAAAGAAAGACGCAGGAGCGTTGGTTGAGATCAAGCATGATTGATCACTCAGAAGTGTGTCATCACCTTGATTGGCAGAAAAGAAGAGTGTATCAGGCACAAAGTATGCACTGTCAACCTCCCCACCCGACTGGACGGTAATGGTTGCAATAAACAAGACCGGGTTATTTTCGACTCCCACAACGTTGAAAACCAGCGTGTCGCGATAGATCCCGAGTCCGAGACCACCCCAATCGAAAATGACAGGGACATTGTCGTTGGTCACTCCGGAATCGCCTATCAGAGTGGTAAAGTGCGGCTGACCGATTAGCTCAACAGTATAAGGGGCGGGGGCATTGGTGGAATAAATCCCCAAGTAAACGGTATCCCCACCGCTAGTTCCCTCGTCAACGACGAGTTCCCAGGAACTTGGGACTACCCAGGCACTGTCAGGACCGGGTGACGTTGAGTCCACCGTCAGGATAATGTGCAAGTACGGTGAATTGTTCACACCATCAACGGAGTATAGGGCGAAACTCTGGTAGACACCCTGACCGAGACCATCAGGATATACAGTAATCCCAACACTGTCGTTGGTCTGACCGACAGTGTCAATCAGACTGAAGAAGAAAGCGTCTGTATCGGGGTAAGCATGGTAGGCCGCAGGGGCGTTGGTAGATGTCAGGAGTGAGTAACCGATCTGCGGCATTGAATCTCCCTCCTGAGCCCAGAAAAAGAGGGTATCGGGGTACAAGAATGCGCTGTCGGGCCCGCCTTCTGATTGGACCGTAAGGGTCGCTATGAACAAAACCGGGTTATTGTCAACACCTACGACGTTGAAAACCATCGTATCACAATAGATTCCGATCTCAAGACCGTCCCAATCGAGAATGACAAAAACAGAATCGTTGGTTACTCCGGACTCAGTTATCAAAGTCGTAAAGAATGGCTGGCCGATAAGTTCGACGGTGTAAGGTGCGGGGGCGTTGGTGGAATAAATCTGCAAGCAAGCGGTATCCCCGCCGACGGTCCCTTCATCAACTACGAATTCCCATGAACTCGGGATTACCCAAGCGTTGTCAGGGCCAGGGATTGTATCGTTTTCCACCGTCAAGATAATGTGCAAGTACGGTGAATTGTCCACACCATCAACGGAGTATATAGCGAAACTCTGGTAGACTCCCGTACTCAGCCCTCCGGGATATACTGTAATCCCCACACTGTCGTTGGTCTGACCAGCGGTGTCAATCAGGCTGAAGAAGAAACCATCGGTGTCGGAGAAAGCCTGATAAACCGCAGGGGCGTTGGTAGAAGTCAGGAACGAATAGCCAATCTGCGGTATCGAGTCTCCCTCCACAGCCCAGAAAAAGAGCGTATCGGGAGTCAAGTGTGCACTATCAGGGGGAGATATAGCCAACGAGGCCACCGGATCAATAAGCCCGCTTCCAAGCATTCCTGCAAAGTCAGGGTTCAGCCCATCCAGATCAACGGCGGTGTTTAGGATTGCGTCTTTGACCCACGTCCACGAGAAAGTCTGTAGAGCCTTAGACATAATCAGCGCTGCCTGCCCTGAAACAAATGGGGCTGCAAAACTGGTTCCACTCCACCAGGCATACAGGTTATTCTGATAAGGAGAATAAATATCGGTTCCGGGAGCGCAGACGTCGATGTGTTCTCCGTACCGGGAGAAATCAGCCAGGAGATTCATTGTGTCAACCGCCGCGACCGCTATGACGTTGCTGTCTGAGGAGGGATAGAGAGGAATCTGCTCCTGTTCGTTGCCAGCAGCCACCACTATAATCACATCTTTGTTCTTGGCATATTCGATAGCCTCGGCGATGGCGTTATGTCCATCCATCATCACCAACGAAAGATTGATCACCCAGCACCCGTCTTCGATTGCCTGCAACATAGCCTCTGCAACCAGGTAACCGTCGCTCTCACCGGATATTTCACTGACTCGATAAGCACGAATTTCTGCTTCGGGAGCGACTAAGTGTACGACTCCAGCGATAAAGGTACCATGTCCGCTGTTGTCACCTCCCGGTTCATCGAAAGCGTCATCATCATCATCGACATAGTCGTAACCTGAGACAACGGTTCCTTCAAATACCGGGTCGTTATAATCCACGCCCCCATCGATCACCGCGACTACGACACCATTTCCTGTCGATAGTTCATGAGCCTCCGAGAGGTCAAGGGTAATGGCGGCTGCTTGATCAGGGTAACTTCCCACCAAGTCATCATCTGGGAATGGAAAACTCCCCTGCACCGGCTGGAGAGGATCCACTAGGTAGTTTGGGTGTGAATAGAGTACGTTCGGCAACGCCTCGATGGCCTCTGAAAGAGAATCGAGATCAGCGCCTTCCTCAGTTGCAAGCAGGAAGATTTCAAGTTGCGGGAGGTATTGTTGCACTTCAGTACCGAATTGGCTATTGATCTCCTCGATGGAGCTGGAATCCAGTCCATTCAGTTTAACTACCAACTCACCTTCCACATAAATCACTTGGTCGACACCCTCATTGCCGCCGATAGCGGGGATCGGTCCACCTCCCGACAGATTGGTGGAGTTGTCAGACTGTCCGGCGTCTGCAGTGGCGCCCCAGATAGTGACAATAACCGCCACCAAGATTGGTATCATCTTGAGCAGTGTCAGGTTTGATGTTTTTTCAAACATTGTTTATACCTCCATCAAAAATTAATGTTTATCCAACCCGCCAGTTCTTAACCGGCGCCGAATACGGAGAAAGCGGCCCAATGATAAGCGGACGGGTACTTATTTCGTATGTTCAAAGCT
>Ga0209986_10005804_pt1 | contig 10178 bp, 8 predicted proteins | sample BlataG_FD_183168 | JGI IMG/M metagenome (GOLD analysis project Ga0209986, IMG submission 183168) | Deep subsurface microbial communities from Black Sea to uncover new lineages of life (NeLLi) - Black_00105 metaG (SPAdes) (version 2) | ecosystem: Environmental > Aquatic > Marine > Oceanic >...
AATTGCTTAAGTGAAATAGCGGTGTTGGCTATAACCACTTCCGGGATATCGTCGGGAAGCTCGCGCTGAGCGAAGACTTTTTCAAATTCGGCGGCGGCGGTCTGGGCGGCTGCTTCGTTGTAGAACTGGGTTACAATCGTTTTGCCGAGCAGAACTTTTGCCTCCTTCGGATGTGTTTTTTCGGGATTGACCAGCTCGGTGATTTTCTCGACCTCGAAGTCAGTTAAAAGCGTGAAGTAGTTTTCCATCATATCATCGGAGATGCTCATAACCTTGCCGAACATATCGTTGGGCTCATCGGTTACGCCGATGTAATTGCCTTTTGATTTGCTCATTTTTTCTTTGCCGTCCAGACCGACAAGAATGGGCGTGGTAATTACAATCTGGGGCGATTGTCCATAGGCGCGCTGGATGTCTCTGCCGACAAGGTTGTTGAAGGTCTGGTCTGTTCCGCCCAATTCGACGTCACTTTGCACCATAACCGAATCATATCCCTGCATCAGCGGGTATAGAAATTCGTGAATGCCGATAGCATCTCCGTCTCTATAGCGGAGTTCAAAAGTGTCCCTCTCAAGCATACGGGCCACAGTCATATTGCTTGTCAACTTTATCAAATCAGCTAACTTCAGTTCTGAGAGCCATTCGCTGTTGTATCTTATCTCGAGTTTTTCTTCCGAGGTGTCCAAGATTTTGCCAGCCTGCTCGAAGTAAGTTTTTGCGTTTTGTTCGATTTGCTGCGGCGAGAGCATCGGTCTGGTAGTGTCCTGGCCTGAAGGGTCGCCGATTCGGGCGGTGTAGTCTCCTATGATAAGGACGGCCTTGTGGCCGAGGTCCTGGAACTGCCGCATCTTTCGCAATACGACGGTGTGGCCGAGGTGTATATCAGCGCTGGTAGGGTCGAGGCCGAGCTTTATGCGGAGCTGCCTGGAGGTTTTGGCCGCTTCGGTGAGTTTTTCCTTTAGCTCTGCTTCGCTGTAAATTTCGACTGTCCCGCGTTTTAATAATCGAATTATTTTTGCGATATCTTTAGCCATAAAGTTTCTCTATAAATTCCTGGTTCCTAAAAAGGAACATCATAAACCATAACGGTGTAATAAGCAAGAATCTGCTTGAGCTTTCACCAGGATATCCAAACGTTGGTTTAACAAAGGCTTTATCCCGAAACGCCGCCGGAGACAATAAATGACATCGCCTTTGAACTGTCAATATCGAGCGGTTGAATCGAATCCTTCTTGAAAAGCAGGACATTACCCGCGAAATTGTATGACTGTGGCAGATATACTGCTGCATAGTCATCCATGCCGAAGTTCTCCAAGCTCTCGTTTGTAATAAATCCGGCGACTTTCGGTCCATCACCGCCGGTGAGCGATACGACGACCGGCTTATCGAATTTCTTATCCTCGCCTGCAAATGCTTCGACAATGTCTTTGATGGAACCATACAGCAACTTGACCAGAGGGAGCTTTGTGAAAACCTTTTCCACAAGGCCAAACAATTTTCTACCCACAAAATTCGAGGCGAGAAAGCCGATAAGGAAAATAGCTGAAATTGCCGCTAAGATACCCAGGCCGGGGACATCTCTTCTGAGCAGGCTGCGAAACACTTTATCCAGGCTGGTAAATGCCCACAGAAGTATAAAAACCGTTACCAAAATGGGTACGCAAATCAATAGACCCCTGAGGAAATACTTTACTATCTTCTTCATTTTTTGATCCTTTCAACGGAACTTTTAATCCTTTTCGTTACTTGCAGCATCTTTTAGTTTCTTTAGCTTGGAATATGACAGCACCGCTATCACATACAGAATAACTGCGGCAAGCAAGAAAACAAGACATATCACTTCCACCTGTCGTTTGCTTACCAGCGCGTATAACGGTCTTATCCTTCTGTTTGGCCAAAACAGGCATATGTCCGGGTGGTAAATGGCGTCGATTACGACGTGCAGCCAGACGCCGAGGACACCGGAGACGAGCATCTTCCAAAAGCTGGTCTGGTAAGGTATTCGGAGAATCTGCATCAGGCGTTTGAAGATATTTCGAAGTGGCCAGGCGGCCAGCGCCCAGATGATGCCTGCCGCCGAACCTATTAAGAGAGTATGGGTGAATCTATGGATTGGGTAAGTAAGTCCGAACTGTGTGATGATGAGGACTTCCAAGTCAACAATTACGTTGGCCAGGACGAAGACGGGGACATCGAGCCACTTTCTAAATGCGAGGCTGATAGAGCCACTTGGTCCAAGATGATATGGCGTATACGGCATCTGAATCTTGCTTCAAAGAACAACAATTGATTAACCGGTTAGTTTTTGTGAGCTTAACTTGCGGTCTTGAGTGTGTCAAATGTTTAGGTGAGTTTGCGTGGATAAAAAAACCGCCCGAGTTGAGCGGTTTTAGAAGCGGAAAGAGGCAAGCGGGTTTTTAACATAAAGCGATATAGCTCATGATTGCCAGGAACAAGATACGCCTTTTGTTAATTGTAAATGGAAGCCAGGTTTTGTAATAAAAATTCGTCATCGCCCTTCTGGAAGCCAGAACCTTTAAATTGTTATTATCACATTACAGAGTTATTATAACCGAAAAGGGTGTAGGAAAGCAAGGGAAATTATTGCTTCGTAAACGTAAGTGTTTGTTAATGAAAACATTATGAAAAGTGGATTCGGCATTTTTTTTTGGCCCGCTTCGCCGCCTAAAATCAGGAATCGCAGCGCAAAACTATAGAATAGTAGCTGGACAAATTGTCCAAATGATTATGGGTCCTTGACGTATGGTTACTGTAAAAGGCTTTGAAAACTTATCACTAATCATACGAATTATGCTAACTTGGTTACCGCTTCGGCGACGAGTTTGGCTATTGGCAGATGCTGTGGGCAGCGAGCTTCTGCGGGTCTGAAATCGGCGCTCAACAGTCTGTTTCTTACCTTAGCGGGGATTTGAGTGAAAAGCTTCCTTGCTTCATCATGCTCGCCGTAGCTGTTGTAGTACATCAGATAGCGCATAATGTCACTGACATACGTAGTGTCCGGCATGGCCGAGTTGCAGATGTTCGCGCAGCCGGCACAATAACCATCGCAGGTTGCGCGGGCGTATTCTGTGAGGGCCTGCGTGTCGGCCTGGGTAAGCTTTGTTTTATCGAGGGCGGCGGCGACATTTGAAGTTAGCTCACGGATGTTCTTCATTCCTACGCAGACGGCGGTGAATCTTTTATCCTGCAGGACGGCTTTTATCTTTGCCTGCTCTTTGGTGAAACCCCGCTGTAAGAAGTGGTCGGTGAGTTTTTTATCCTCATCGGTTGTAATCTTCTGGCCCATACCGAGCGTCTTTATTGCCATAATTCCCTTGCCTGCTTTGTGGCAGGCATCAATGGCGGCGTTCAATTTTTTATCCTGCATTAAACGGAAATTGTAGATTGTCATTACGACTTCAATCCAGTCGAGCTTTGCGGCAGCGGTGAGCACTTCGGCCATATTCTCGTGGGTGCTGATGCCAAAATGCCGAATCAGTTTGCGTTTCTTTGCGCTTTCGGCCCATTCCTTAAGCTCGTTCGTTAACAAGGCAGGGCCAGGACACTGGTGATAGCCATAGTACAGGTCGATGTAGTCTGTCTTCATTCTCTTGAGAGAGGCCTGAAGACGCTCTTCTACCTCGGCTATTGTCTTTGCACCTGATGCCTTGCTGGATATGAATAAATTTTTTCGGATGTCCGGGTTTTTCGAGAAAATATTGCCTATACCAATCTCACTGTTTCCACCTGTATAATTGTGTGCGGTGTCCCAGTAATAGAGGCCCCACTGAGGAGCTATTCTTAAAACTATCTGGTTGGCGATAAGGTCCTGGTTTCCGCCGAGGCAGAGGCAGGGGAGCTTAACGCCTGTTTTGCCCAGCTTTCGTTTCGGTACCTGTGGGTGTTTTGGTTTTTTCGCTGTGTCGCTTGTTTGGCTTTGTGCGGCTATGCTATCAGCCGAGGTCAAAACGGAACCCAGGCCGGTGGCACCCACAGTCTTCAAAAAGTTTCTTCTGTTGATTTTGTTTTGTTTTTCATTCATCGTATTCAACTCCCCAAAACGATTAGCGTTTACACCGGTGAAAAGTCCTTAACCCATTGATCATCAGGACAGGTGTTTCTAACATTTTATTTCTAACGGGCAATTACACTTATGCTAACTTACCGACCGCTTCGGCGATTAGGTTGCCTATCGGCAAATGCTGCGGGCAGCGAGCTTCTGCAAGCCTGTAATCAATATTTAGCAGCTTGTCTCTAACGTTGCGTGGGATTTGAGTGAAAAGCTGCCTTGCTCTATTTTGGTCGCCATAGCTGTTGTAGTACATCAAATATCGCATAATGTCACTGACGTAAGGAGTATCCGGCAGGGCGGAGTCGCAGACGTGTGCGCATCCTGCGCAATAATCGGTACAGGTTGCCTGTGCATACTCCTTGAAAATCTCGATGTCCGTTTGTGTAAGCTTTGTTTTATTTAGGACGGCAGCGACGTTTTTAGTTAAGACAGCGACATTTTCCATCTGAACGGGCGCCGCACTTATCCTTTTGTCTTGTAAAACAAGTTTTATAGCTGCCTGCTCCGGGCTAAAGCCCCGCTGTATAAAGTTTCTGACGAGCTTTTTATCCGCTTCGGTCTCAATTGTTAGTTTGAATCTCTTGAGGGTCGTTCTGCCCGTGGTTTTCATTGCAATGATTGCAATACCGGCTTTATGGCATGCCTCAATGGCGTCGAGCAGTTTAGGATCCTGCATTAAGCGGAAGTTATAACTTGTCATAACCGCATCAATCCAGTCGAGCTTGGCCGCAGCGGCGAGGCAGTTGGCCATATTCATATGCGTGGTGAAGCCAAAGAAGCGTATGAGCTTGCGCTTCTTCGCACTTTCGGCCCAGTGCTTTAGCTCATCTGTCAACTGGCCAGGATCAGAGGCGGCGTGGGTGCATAGTACAAATCAATGTATTTTGTATTCAGTCTTTTCAGTGAGGCCTGAAGGCGTTTTTCGACATCAGCGACCGTTCTTGCTCCGGAAGCCTTTGTAGCCAGGAACACGTCTTTTCGGACTTCCGGGTTTTTCAAAAGGAATTTACCGATACCGAGTTCACTGTTTCCGCCTGCATAACCGTAAGCTGTATCCCAATATTTAACACCCCACTTAATGGTGTTCCTTAGGACGACCTGGCTATCAATAAGATTGAACATTGTCCCGAGGCCCAGACATGGAACCTCGACGCCAGTTTTTCCGAGCTTTCGTCTCGGCACCGGTGGGTATTTGGATTTCTGCGGTTTTTTTTCAGTATTTGGGCTCGCTGCTTTAGCGGGAGCGAAAACAGAACCTAACCCTGCTGCGGCGAACGCAGTATCGCGCATAAAGCTGCGCCGAGTTACTTTGTTATCGTTATTATTCATCGTTTATCCCCTTTCTTAACAGGTTTCCGATATATTTTCGAAGTATCTTCGAAACCACAAATTAACAGTGTCTTCGTGCCAGGATGTATTATTGCAAAATTTCGGAATGGGTCAAGTCATTTATTTTTTGGCGTATAGGTATGAGCGGCCGGTTATCCTTGTTGCCGTGCTCAAAAGCGGGATTTAAAATATCTCTTAGGCCAACTTGCTGACTGCCTCAGCGACCAGTTTGGCTATCGGCAAATGCTGCGGGCAGCGTGTTTCTGCGAGGGAGTAATCGGCGCTGAGTAATCTGTTTCTTATGCGGCCTGGGATTTTAGCGAAAAGGTCTCTTGCTCTGTTCCTGTTGCCGTAACTGTTGTAGTACATCAAGTAGCGCATAATGTCACTGATGAAAGGTGTATTGGGCAGGGCGGAGTCGCAGATGTGTGCACAGCCGGCGCAATAATTGCTGCAGGTTGCGCGGGCGTATTCATTTAGGGCATCTTTATCTGCCTGCGTAAGTTTGGTTTTGTTCAGGACGGCGTCGATGTTTGTAGTTAAAAGAGAAATGTTCTGCATTCCGACGCAGACGGCGCTGAATCTTTTATCCTGCAGGACAACTTTTATCTTTGCCTGCTGCTCGGTGAAGCCTCGCTTCTGGAAATAAGCGAGGAGCTTCTTGTCCTGTTCGGTCTCAACCGGCTGGAGACGTCTGACTCCGCGAGAGAAGGCCTTCATAGCGGTAAGACCAATGCCGGCTTTATGACAGGCGTCAATAGCAGCCTGCATATCATCGTTCTGCATAACCCGGAAATTGTAAAGCGTTGTTATTGCATCAATCCAGTCGAGTTTGGCGGCAGCGGCGAGGCATTTGGCCATGTTTTTATGTGTGCTGAAACCAAAAAAACGTATCAGTTTGCGTTTTTTCGCACTTTTGGCCCACTGTTTTAATTCGTCTGTGAGTTGTGCGGGGTCGGACAGGCCGTGACAAGCATAGTACAAATCGACGTATTTAGTGTTCATTCTTTTCAGAGATGTCTGAAGACGTTCTTCGACCTTCTCGGCGGTTATCGGCCCCCAAAAAATTGCCGGCTTGGTAACAATGAATAATTGCTTTCGGGCGTTCGGATTCTTCGTGAGGAATATGCCTATGCCAAGTTCTGCGTTTCCACCTCCATAATTGTGCGCTGTGTCCCAGTAAGTGACGCCTGACTGGAGCGCTTTTCTTAAGATGATTTGCTTATCAATAAAACTAAAGTCTCCCCCCAGTGACAAGCACGAAACCTCAACGCCTGTTTTGCCGAGCTTCCGTACGGGCATCTGTGGAGTTTCAGGTTTTTTTGCTTTCGGAGCATTAGGGTTGATAGTCTTCGGCTCGCTTTGGCCGGCTGTCGCTTCACCCGAAGCAAAAACGGAGCCTAATCCTGCTGCTCCCATCGTCTTCAAGAAATTTCTTCTGTTGATTTTATTTTGATTATATTTGGTCACATTCAACTCCAAAAAGATTAACTCTTGAGTAACAACTTTCTGTCCATGCTTCTTGTTTCACCTTCAGCCGAGATTCTTACAGCCTTTTTGCCGCTTACGGGGCATTCGTGCTCGCATACTCCGCAGCCAATACATTTCTCAATATCCACATAGGGCCTCTGGAGTCGAACCTGAATCTCAATTTTATCGCCGGCAGGCGGGAATTTTTCGAATTTCTCATCAGGAGAAATTGTAATAGTGTTCTCGGTGTTTGCAGTGATTTTGGCGTGAGCACCATCTTCAACAGCGCAATAATAATCGCCGGTGGCGAATTTATCGGGGACGATGGATGTTTCGATTTCTATATTGTTATCGGTGACATTTTTTACTGTTAAGATACCATCTCTTATAGTGATAAATTCTTCGCGTGTATAGATTGCCTTGGGGCTGAGGGGACAATTTTCCTCGCAGACAATGCAGGGCTTATCCATCGCCCACGGCAGGCACCTGTTTCGGTCAAAGAAGGCGATGCCAAGCTTGATAGGGCCGGCGTCGGCGAATTTATCCAGTCCGTGTTTTTCGGCGAGGGTGATCGGCCTGATGGCTGAAGTGGGACAGACTTGTCCGCAGGCGACGCAGTTTAACTGGCAACCGCTCGAACCGATGCGGTTGTTCAGGACAGGTGTCCAGAGATTCTCCAGGCCTCCTTCGATGCCGCCCGGCTGGAGGACATTTGTAGGGCAGACGCGCATGCACTGGCCGCACTTAATACATCTTTTTAAGAATTCCTTTTCCGCCAAAGCACCGGGCGGACGAATGACTTTGTGATACCAGTTAGCGCCCAATTTGTTGCTGAGCCTGACAGCCGGTACTGCGACAACGCCTCCGGCAAGTGAAAGCATAAAACCCCTGCGGGAGATGTCCGGGTTTGTGATTTCACCTGCCAGTGACGGTTTCGTCTGGTAGCTGATTATTTCATCCTTGCAGTCCTGGTGGCAGTTAAAGCAGAGCACGCATTCACTTATTCTTATGTTGCCGCTCGGTTCGCAGGCGCCTTCGCAGGAGCGCTCGCATAATTTGCAGTTAGAACATTCAGCCTGGTTTTTGCCGATTCGCCAGATAGCAAACCTTCCGAGGATGCCAAACAATGCGCCGAGCGGACAAATGAATCTGCAGTAGAATCGGGGGATAACGAGGTTAAGAAGAACGGCTGTGAAGAAAATAAGAAGAATGAGCCAGCCCGCCTCATAAAAGCGCGGCGTTGCTGAGACAAAATTAACGCTTCTGTCAGCAATGGACAATAATAACTGAAAAGAACGTGTAACGAGCGGTATTGGGTCGAGGAGGCCTGTCTGTAAAGTGGAACCAATCGATGGGAAGGCAGCCATAAACAGAAAGAATATGAGAATTAAGTATTTTATGCACTGGGCCTTTCGGTATTTGTTGAGCTGGATTTTTTTGGGCAGTTTTGTTTTTCGATTGCCTAAAAATCCAACGAAGTGGTGTAGTGAGCCGAAGGGACAAACCCAACCACAGAAGAACCGGCCCAATATTATGGTCAATATAACAGTGACAAGGGCCCAGAGAAGGGGCCAGTAAAGTTTGTGGGTAGTCAATATTGTTCCGATTGCAACGAGCGGGTCGAGCTGCAGGAACCAGTTGATGGGCCAGGTCCGCAACTGCCAGAATTTCTCGCCTACGGTGGTGACTATGCAGAACCAAAGAAACATCGAGAAAAAGAAGGCCTGACTTATACGTCTAACTGTTACTATTTTCATAATCACACTTTCAAAGCTGTGAAGATTTCCGATTTACTGTGAATAAGTAATTTCCAATCTTTATTTTCTAACCTTTATTTTTCCAAGATGGTACCAGCCGTCATCCTGTTTTCCGGAAATGGCGAGTTTAACTTTGGGCTTATTGGACTGCGGGTCGAGAATTCCGATTTGCAGTTGGTATTCTCCGGTAGGCATATCAGATGGGATTAAGACCGAGTCATCATAGAGGTTGTCGCCCGGCAGCCAGGTCCTTATGTCGGCATTGGTGACCAAGGTTTCAGTATTTTTGTCGTTTTTCAGGCGAAGAGCGAGCGGGAATTTCTTATAACACGGTGCAACGCCCTTGTTGTCCCACCAGGAAGTAAAAGACAGTTTGCTGTTTAGATTCACTGCTGATGGGTATGTAAACTTGCGAAGGACGAATCTGTAGCCCATTTTCCCAAGCCACCTATTGACGGCAGGCCACCATTCTTTCGGGACCGGCGAAGACTTGGCATTGAATGAAGAAATGTGCCACTTGAGGGACTCATCGATAATGTGGTCGACGTCCCAGCCCATATCCTTCCAGTGCTGCATTACCCAGCATACCTCAAGCGTCACGGGTGCTTTTTTCCAGGCGTCTTTAACACCGAAGTTGATGATTGCCTGGGGATAATAATCGTTCATGTGTGACCAATTGGCGCTAAAACCTCCCATATCTCCGAGACAATCGACCCTCCAGCCAACATCGGCTTTAGAAAGGGCGTAGCTGTTTGTTTTCTTGTCGGTGAGGAGCATAACAAGATGTGTCTTTTTAAAGGAGTCGATATAAGCGTCGACCAGCGCCTGTCTTGTTTTCTGTGTTAATAGAGCGGAGCCTGCACTTTCACCCCATGCTCCGACAATCGAAACGTCGACGCTTTCAAGGTCTGGGTGGCCGTCATAGCGTTTGCCCATAATTCTTATCGTGTTTGTGAAATACTTGACGTACCGGGGGTCTTCCGGGTCAACCTGCCACTTCTTCACAGGTAATTCTTTTCTCTTGCCAACCATTGCACGATACCAGTTGGGGACATCGTTTTCTGTTCCTGTACCGTAGGGCGCGATGCGCAACATCAGAGTTTGCTGTCTTTGGTGGGCTGTTTTGAGCGCATTATCTATCAGGTCCCAACGATATTTGCCCATATTTGGTTCGATGAACTTCCAGTAGATTCGGAAATACGCTATGGTCGTCATTGGATAGTCTTTGTTTTCCAGATTTCCATCGAACTCCTGATACACAATGGGCTTGCCCTCGGTCCAGCGTTTAGCTTGATTTAGGGTATCGCCGTTGAATCTCTGAAATGTCATAAATCCGATTCCGGGATTGGAGAGGATATCGTCGATTTCCTTTGGCCGAACGGTAACGGTTTCCTGCGCAAGGACCGGAGTAAAGGATGCTAAGGTTAATATGATTACAATTGAAAAGACCGCGGTTAAACATGAAATACGCACGATAAGTATTCCTTAGACTTTATTTGAAAGAGATATTCGTATTCATCATATTAAATCATTGTTACAAAGACAGGTTT
>Ga0209986_10005805_pt1 | contig 10178 bp, 8 predicted proteins | sample BlataG_FD_183168 | JGI IMG/M metagenome (GOLD analysis project Ga0209986, IMG submission 183168) | Deep subsurface microbial communities from Black Sea to uncover new lineages of life (NeLLi) - Black_00105 metaG (SPAdes) (version 2) | ecosystem: Environmental > Aquatic > Marine > Oceanic >...
AATGGTCGGGGCGCTCGCGGCCTTGGCGGATTCCGTCTCTGCGCCATATGCGAATTGGCTGCCCCTGACGCTGTCGGCTGCGTGCGGGGCGGCGGCAATCCTGGTGTACCTGTGGCTGGGCAGATGTGAACTGCAAATAGGGCGCAGGCGAGCTCGGCATTCCTTGGCTGTCGGCGCCGGTGTCGTACTGCTCCTGCTTGTCGCGCTAGCTCGCATTTGGCGCGTCAAGCTCGCATGGGTAGAGACGGTCGACAATTGGCTGCTGGCTCACAGAGGCCATGGCAACATTCTGTGGTCGTTGGTTGTCTTGGCTGCAGTGTACTTCCTGGGGCGTTTCACGGAACATGCCTTGCTTCGTAGCGCAACGGACCTCGAGGGAAGACACAAGATTCGTCGAGCGGTCACTTGGGGGAAAGCTATTGCGGTCTTCGTTTGCCTGGCCTTCATATGGGGCAGTGGCACACAGAACCTGGGCCTGTTCTTTGGCATCCTTGGTGCAGGAGTTGCCCTGTCACTGCAGGAGACACTGCTTTGCCTCGCCGGATGCGCGTTGATCGTCATCAAGAAGCCATTCGATGTCGGTGATCGGATCGAACTCGCCGGGCAGGTGGGCGACGTCATCGACATCCGGGCCTTCCAGACATCCCTGTTGGAGGTGGGCAATTGGGTCGCGGCCGATCAGAGCACGGGGCGCATCATCAACGTGCCGAATAGTGCTGTTTTTCGCGGGCTCAGTGCCAACTACACGAAGGGGTTCCCCTTCATCTGGAACGAACAGACGATTGTCGTAACGTTCGAGAGCGATTGGAAACGCGCGAAAGAGATCATCCTGAAGCAGGCTCAGGAAGAAGCGGAGAAGATCGAAGGTGAGGTCAGAAAACAGATCGAACAGATGCGACAGCACTACGCGATACGGTACGATCGGCTGTCCCCCATGGTCTACACACAGATTGGAGAACACGGTGTAGCGTTGACGTTGCGTTACCTGTGTCCCGTTCGCAAGCGGCGGGGAACAACTCACATGATCAATGAAGGTGTCCTGGAAGATCTTGCGGACGAGAAACAGATTCACCTGGCTTATCCCACGACGCGATTCTACGACGCGATGAAAGAGAACGCTCCGGTAGACTGAAGATGATCATGAGGCGCAATGTGGATACGGCTCAGAGCGTAGAGGCAAGTCTCGATCAGCTCCGGAGAGCCGTTGCCGGCCGGAAGGTAGAACCGATTTGTACGGCGTACCTTGCTCTCCGAAAGGCGGCGGCCGCCAACGCCATGGACGTCTCGGAAGTGCTCTTGAATGCCGACGGTGTTCCGTCTCGTTCTGCCTCCCACGTGATAGCCCGCGCCTTTTCACGCTTGCGTTGCCCTATGTGCCAGAGCGGAGTGATGGGATGCGACGAATGCGAAGGCTCTGGCATGATCGACGCAGAAAAGAATTGCGCGGCTTGTAAAGGCGCGGGCATAAGGCCTTGCGACTACTGCCAAGGCACGGGGTGGGCGCCCCGCGGCATGATTCCTTCGGAGATATCATTGTCAAGAGTCAGAAAGCTACAGCTTACTGATGTGAAAAAGGATGTTGATAGACTGGCGAAGATTATGAGCAAGGCTCTTGCTGATAAGGCGGAGCGATTGTCCAGAAAAGCACGGCGTAATTTGGCGAGCATGATGATTCGCCTTCGTGCGAGAGCGGGGAGCCTGGCTGAAGAGGATTGTCTTGACAATCGAAAGCGAAAATGGCTGCGGGCAACTGCTTCCGTGCTGGACACCCGCTTGACGAAGTTCTGCGGATAGGACAAGGAAAGTGTGAATACACCAGAATGACAACAAAGAAACAACGTGATGGCGTTCTCGTTCAATCGGAGTGCCGGTTATCCGACGAGCAAGTTCATTTGATAGACGAAGTCTCGCGTGACTTGCTCTACGATCCTGGCTTGATATGCTCCTGCGCCCAGGCTAGCGATCTATTCAAGCAGGTGGGGGCCGTTGTCGAGCCGGATTCTCAAGGCGCTCGAATCCGAATCCCCCCGGACGTCCTGGACCGCGCGCTACAAACCGCGCCCTCTCGGATCGTGCTTGGGGCAAGAGACCCAGACAATCGACTGATCCTTGATGCCCATGAGCCCCGCGTCCGCTTCGTCAGCGGCGCGGAGACGAACGTGTGGCTGGATGTCCAGTTTGACGGCGCAATGCCCGCATTTACGCGTCAACCGGGCAGCATTGAGCGATTATGCAAGGCGGCTCACCTCTGCCAGCACCTGGATAACCTCGACTCTTTCATCCGGTGCGTCAATATCCAGGGCGAGACCATCACGGAGCGGAACAAGGACGTCAACAAGCTCCTGGCCAGCCTGAACAACATCACGAAGCACGTTCAGGCAGGTCTGACCAGCCTGGAGGCTTTGGGGGACATCATCGAGATGGGTGAGATCATCGCCGGCGGCGCGAAGGCATTCGAGCAGAACCCCGTATTGTCCTTCATCACGTGCGTGATTAAGAGCCCCTTCCAGATCGTGGACGACACAGCCGCGAAGCTCATCGCGATATCCAGGAAGCGCGTGCCTGTCGTGATCTCCAGTTGTCCGATGGGCGGGGCGACGGGGCCGTTCGACGAGTTCGGCATGGTTGCACAGATTAACGCTGAACTGCTGGCCGGCGTAACGCTGAACCAGATCGTCTCGCCGGGCTCGCCGGTGCTTTACGGTGCGGTGCCCGTCCGTACGCGGCTGGACAACCTCAACGACATGTACGGCGCCCCTGAGTTTGTTCACTACAATGCGGACTGCGCCCAGATGGCTCGCTTCTACGGCTTGCCTTGCTACTCCACGGCCGGCGTGGGCGACAGCAACATTCCGGGCATCCAGGCCAACACGGAAAAACTCATGACGCTGCTGACCGTTCCGCGCAGCGGCGCACAATACATCCACTATGCGTTCGGCCTGCTCGAGCGGACCAACGTGTTCTGCCCTGAGCAAGCCGTCATGGACGACGTTCACATAGGTATCGCCAAGAGGATTCTGGGCGACACGAACGTTAGCCCGCAACGGCGGGATGAAGTAGTCGCCATGATACGCGAGGTGATGGAGACGGATCATAAGACATTTGTATATCATCTGCCTCTTCCGTCTCGCGACCCGGTGTACGTGAAATACCCGCTTGAAGACGACGCTGGCGCACTATATGCCGCGCACAAGAAGTACCACGAGATCCTTGATCGTCCACGAGACCACCTGCCGGATGATGTCCAACGAGACATTGCGGCAACGATCCCAGGCGTTCTGCCAGAATGCCTGACGCGCTAGTTGGAGTAATGACAAGAATGAACAACAAAGCCGGACAAGAACAAATGCCTGCCTATGCCGAGGCCGCCAAGAGCGGACTGTATGCCAAGCAGTCTGGCCTGGTCGGCAAGTACGATAACGTCCGCCGCTACTGGGAGGATGAGATCACACGCATTTTCTTGCGACCGTACCTCCAGAAGCTCATCGACCGAAGTCGGGCGTCAATGAGGAGGCTACGGATTATGGACCTCGGCTGTGGCAGCGCCGACGGCTACGAGCTACTGACCGGCGTCCGCCAGCGAGACGCCAGCCTGCAGCAACTGGAAGTGGACCTCCTATCAGATGATATCCTTGGCGCGTACAAAGGCGTAGATCTTAGCCCGGACCTCCTCGGTCAGGCGAGGTCAATCTACGGAGACAATCCGAAGATGACCTTCGAGGAGGCAGATTTCACAAAGGGCCTACCCATCGCCGATGGTGAAAAGCCCTACGACCTCTACTTCTCCTCGTTTGGGACCTTCTCGCATCACAATGACGATGAGACAGCCGTGCGCCTGCTAGCGGAGATCGCCGAACGGGTCGATGACAACTGCATCATCGTCTGCGACTGGCTGGGGAGGTACTCCTACGAATGGCAGAGCCTATGGACCGACAAGCCCGACGAACTGAAGAACATGGACTATGTCGTTTCGTATATCTACGGCCCGGAAGAACGCGAAGAACGCCGCGCCCAGCTTCAGCATCTAACACTGCGATTGATGAGTCGCGGCGAGGCGGAGGCAATCGTGACCGAGGCGAGCGAAAGGGCCGGTGTCGAAATCAAGCCGCGGAAATGGTTTGACCGTTCGGTGTTCTGCGGCCGACACATGGACACGACCGAGTACAACCTCCACGCCCAGCCGATCCGAAATGCGATCAACAGTCTTCATGAGGCCAACACTCGGACAGAGCTTGATTCCCTCATGGTCAACTACGTCCCAAAGCCGGACTTCGAGTTCCTCAATGACTATTTCGAGCACCTTCACCTGTGCTGGAACTTCCTGGTGCAATACGTCGCCTGTCTTGTGGAGGCATTTGACGAGGAGACTCGCAAGTATACGCAAGAGCTGCCAGCCGCTCCCGTCTCGTGTCCACAGGCATTGGAGGACATGATGGAACGGATGCAACTGGTGGTCCAGGGCATCGGCTGGCTGAGCTACGGCCTGCCGCGAGAGAACATCATCGAGCCACAACTTGGCTATGCTCTGCGTTATCTGGTCTGCAACCTGCAACAAGGTCAGGGCTGCGGCCACGGACTGGTTGGTATCTTCGAAATCGACAAGAGCGAATCAGGAGCGTCGCGTTGATAACGTTCGAGAACGTCTGCAAGACATATCCCGATGGCACTGAGGCCGTGTGTGATCTGACACTCGAAGTTGCTGAGGGGGAAACGCTCGTACTGCTCGGTACGAGTGGAAGCGGCAAGACCACGACAATGAAAATGGTCAACCGGCTGATCGAGCCGACTGGCGGGCGCATTCTCGTCAATGGCTTGGACATCATGGATCAGGATCCCATCTATCTGCGGCGCAAGATCGGTTACGCCATTCAGCATATAGGCCTTTTCCCTCACATGACGGTGGCCGAGAACATAGCCGTTGTGCCGAAGCTGCTACAATGGGCCCAGAAAGATATAGACGATCGCATCGACATGCTGCTTGAAACGGTGGGCTTGGAGCCCGGGGAATTCCGCAGTCGCTCCGCTTTTCAGCTCAGCGGCGGCCAGAAGCAGCGCGTGGGCGTTGCCCGATCCCTTGCGGCTGACCCGCCGATCGTTCTCATGGATGAACCATTCGGAGCGTTGGACCCGATCACGCGTGAGCAATTGCAGGATGAATTCCTTGAACTGGAATCGGTAATCCAAAAGACCATCATTTTCGTCACTCACGACGTCGTCGAAGCCGTCAAGATGGGCGACCGGGTAGCATTGTTGGACGAAGGACGCCTTCAGCAACTGGCCGCGCCGAGCGAACTCGTCGAGAGCCCGGCCAACGAGTTCGTCGACCAGTTTCTTGGAAAGCATCGATTCCAGCTTTCACTGATGACTCAGACGGTCCGGTCGGTTGGTCCTGAAGCGATACGCTCGGGCTACAAGCCTGATACTCGTCCAACTGTGAGCGTGGGTCTGCGCACATCACTCGTCGACGCGTTGGACCTGTTCAAAAAGACAGGAGCGGCAACTCTCCCGATATACGAGCAGCGACGCTATGTCGGCGAATTAGCGAAGAGGGGCTTGCTCCACACCATTACGGAAGTGCTGGGCGAGACCGAAAGTTTTTCCGGCGAAAGCAACGGGGGGCAAGATGAAGCTGGGGGTGTCTCATGAACGCCATCGCCAAGTTCTTCGCTGATTATGGAGCGGAAATGCTCCAGAGCACCCGCGAGCATGTGATCCTGACGTTGATCGCCGTGCTCATAGCCTGCGCTGTTGCCATACCGTTGGGCGTACTGTTAGCTCGATGCCGTTTCAAACTCTTGGTCAACATCGTCATGGGGCTGGCCAGCATTATCCAGCCGATTCCATCGTTGGCTCTGGTGGCACTGACGGTGGTGCTCTTTTACCTCATCAACGGACTCCTTGGTATCCGCCTCCTGGCTACATTGGGGACCGGCCCGGCGCTTGTTGCCCTGGTCGCTTACGCACTGCTGCCCATCCTGCGAAACACGTTTATCGGGATCCGACAGGTTGACCCCACCGTCGTAGAGGTGGCCACCGGGATGGGCATGACGCACCGACAGATCCTCTTCTCCGTCCAACTGCCCTTGGCGCTGCCGTTCATCATGGCCGGTGTTCGGATATCAACCGTCTGGACGATTGGCGTGGCTACACTCGTTTCGTTGGTGGGCGCCGGCGGTTTGGGCGACCTGATCTTTCGCGGTCTGAGCAGCTACAAGATTCATCTGATAATGGCCGGTGCTGGCCCGGCAGCCGTGCTGGCTTTGATGCTCGACTGGCTTCTCGGCCGCTTGGAGGAGTGGCTGGCCCCATCAGGGCTGCGGAACACGAACCCCCAATAAGAGAACACTAGGAGACAACGTATGTCCATAGGCAAGAAACTTCTGCTCCTCGTCGGCGTTGCCGCAGTCGTGCTCGCCGCCCTTCTTGTAGTGCAATATCTGACGCCGAAGGCTGATATCGTCATCGGCGGCAAGGACTTTACTGAACAGTCTGTCTTGGGCGAAATGCTTGCGATCCTGATCGAAGAGAACACGGACCTGACTGTCGAGCGGAAGCTGTACCTTGGCGGCACGATGATCTGTTTCAATGCGCTCCAGGCCGGTGATTTGGACCTGTACGCGGAGTACACAGGGACCGGCCTGGTCAATATCCTCAAACACGACGCGATTTCGGATCCCGACGAGGCCTATTCGGCCGTGAAAATAGCGTTCGAAAGGGACTATGGTCTTGTCTGGCTTGAGCCATTTGGCTTCAACAACACATACACACTAACGATGCGCAGAGCACAGGCCGACGAGTTGGGCATCCACACTTTCTCCGAACTGGCCGCCCATGTTCAACAGCAGGAGGCCGGCTCGGGAGAACATCTGACGGCTGGATTCACCGCCGAGTTCATCGAAAGATCCGATGGCCTCAAAGGTCTGTGTGAGACCTATGGCTTTCAATTCGCTACCGAGCCGAAGCAGATGGCCCCGGGCCTCATGTACAAGGCTTGCGCCGACGGGGACGTTGACGTGATCTGCGCGTTTGCCACCGATGGCCGGATCGCCGCCTACGACCTGATCACGCTGGAAGATGACAGGAAGTTCTTCCCTCCTTACTATGCCGCTCCGCTCATTCGTGCCGCGACACTGGCCAGATACCCCGAGTTGCAGGATGTCCTCAACCGCCTGGCCGGCAAACTGGACAATCGAACAATGCAGGAACTGAACCTGCAAGTGGATCGCAGCGACAATCCCCGGCAGGCACGCGATGTCGCGCGGGATTTCCTCTTGTCGCAAGGACTGATCACGCCAAAGGAGCAATGATTCACGATGTCTGTGCCACTCAAGGCTCTGGTCGGTTTCCTCGTGATTCTGAACCCTTTCGCTCTCTGTCTCTATCTTCAGGAGATAATGAACGTCCTGGGACGGAAAGACTTCGTCTTGGTCCTGCTGCGAGCGTGCGTCATCTCCCTGTTGGTGTTCTGGGGCTTTGCGCTGTCAGGAGAGCGGTTGCTTGTAGATGTTCTGGCGATCAAACCGGGCGCGATGCGTGCTTTCGGGGGTATCGTATTCCTGATCATTGGGTACAACTACGTGGCCAAAGGGTACAAGGTCGCCGAGACTCTGCGGGGATCAATGGATGAATTGCCCTCGGCCATTTCGCTGCCCTTTATGATCGGCGGCGGGACAATTACACAGTCTATTCTCGTGGGGAAAGCGCTCTCACCAGGAATGGCAGTGACGGTCCTGCTCATCGGCGTCACTGTGAGCTTTGCAGTAGTGGTTGTCTTCAAGGGCATCCGAGACCACATGCGGAATAGGGATGACAAGATTTTCGACAGATACGTGAACATCATGGTCCGCATCAACGGCCTGATGATCGGGGCGATTTCCGTGGACATGGTGGTGTCAGGAGTGGCGCAACTATGGCTTGGTGCGACGAACGTTACTCAGTGAATAGCAGTAAGCAATAGTATATCTTGCCGCACACAAGGAGTCAACAACATGGCAGGAATCGCAGGAATAGTCGGGAGCACACAACAGGCGGAGACGGTCGAAGATATGCTCAAGACGATTGAGCATCGTGGCCCGGACACCAAGAAAGTTCTTCTCGGCGAACATTTCTGCGGCGGCGTCCGAGCGTCAACACTCTCGGCCGCTCGAGGTGACGGCTTCGCGCAGGACGGCAAGATAATCGTGCTATTTGACGGGGATATCTACAACGAACGTGACGGCGAGAGCTCCGATGCGGACGTCGCTCTGGCGATGTACAAGAAGTATGGACGCACATTCGCATCGCATCTGGAGGGCGTGTTCGCCTGCGCCATTCAGGATGGAGATGGAGTGTTACTTGCCCGTGACGCTGTTGGCGTGCGCCCGCTATATTGGGGAACGACCCAAGCAGGTGAACTCTGCTTCGCTTCGGAGGCCAAGGCGCTGGTCGGAATAACAGATGACGTTACGGAGCTGCCGCCTGCGACAACGTACTGCAGTAAGACGGGGCTGGCTGGCTATGTCCCACAATACCCTCCTGTCTCAATGGGAGCGTCCTTCAGCGATGCAGTAGAGAAGCTCCGCAAAACTATGATGCAGGCGGTTGCTCGACGGCTTGACGATGGTGCTGCCGGAGCATGCTTGCTCAGCGGCGGACTGGACAGCTCCATCATTGCCGCGGCTGCCAAGGAACTCGGTGCCGACATGCCGTTGATCACGGTCGGCATGGAGGGAGCTCCGGACCTCGAAAACGCCAAGATCATGGCCGAGCATCTGGGCATGGAGCACCACGTTCTTCTCTACGATGCCGAGCAGATTCGTCAATCCGTGCCTCGGGCGGTCTGGATGCTAGAGTCCTTTGATGAGGATTGCGTCAGTGGGGCCATCTCCAACCTCTTCGCCTCGGCCAAGGCGAGTGAATTCACCAACTGCATCCTCAGCGGCGAAGGAGGAGATGAGCTTTTCGGCGGCTATCACCTTCTAAAAGGCTTGCCGACTGAGGCCCAGCGACTGAAGATGATGGAGCGACTCATCGCTATCGCCTACAATACAGCCGTCCAGCGGCTCGATCGCGCGATGATGGGCAATTCGATCAACTACCGCACGCCGTTTATCGATACAGATGTGATTGCTTTTGCGCTGCAAGTACCGGTGCGATGGAAGGTACACGACGCCGGCGACGGCAAGTTCGTGGAGAAACACATCCTGCGCGAAGCCTTCAAGGACCTGCTGCCAGAGACGATCTACCGACGAGAAAAGCTGCGCTTCTCAGCCGGAACCGGCACAGATGGCCTCATGGACGACATCGCCCGCGACATGGAGAGCGGCGACGACCAGAGCGACCGCGCGGGAACGACAGCCGAGGGCTATACTCTCAACTCGCCGAAAGAACGGTGGTACTACGACCTGTTCAAGACGCGATTTCCCGCCCCATGTTTTGAGAAGCTTGTCGGCCGCTGGGACCCAGGCAAGTAACACGCCTCTCACGATGCTCAACATCAGCTACGTTGGCAATGAATGATGATCCACGTGGGCAAGAGCTGATATCGCGCCCAGAGATGAGCGGAGTCTTGGGGCGTCAGCCTTGCTTGAACTGGCCGGGCCGGAGGTCTCGGGGCCGCATGCTCATCAGCTTTACGAATTCCATCGTCCCCGCATCGGCGGCCCAGTCTGACCACCGCGTGCGTTGACAGATTCCCAGCCTGACTGGCGATGCGTTCGACCTCAGGGACTGCCACGGCGCGTCCTGGCATTGATGGAATAACCTGCCGCCTACGATCATGTGGCATGCTCTCTGCACGGAGGACACAATTTGCCTACCGATCGGAAGCCGTCCACCGGCGAGAGGCGGGTGCAAGGGGGGGTGCAAGCGGGGACAAGGCAATGCGTAACGCTTGTATCATAAAAGCGTTACAAACCATATCAGCCCAGTTCCCAAGCTGGACGTCGAGGGTTCGACTCCCTTCGCCCGCTTTATTACGGCGTAGCCGACAGGCGAAGACGGACACGCCAAGAGGTGACATCCGTTGCCTGTTGCCGTCTTGCCAGGAGATGACGGCGTTTGACTCCGCCAGCCTGCCGTAGGTGCAAGGAGAGGCACAGTCGCAGGTGCAAGCGCGCCGCGACCTGGTTGCCGGGATTCGCATCAAAGCCAATCCGGTACGAACGGCGAGCCGATATTAACACGGCGTTCCTGGTCTT
>Ga0209986_10005806_pt1 | contig 10176 bp, 9 predicted proteins | sample BlataG_FD_183168 | JGI IMG/M metagenome (GOLD analysis project Ga0209986, IMG submission 183168) | Deep subsurface microbial communities from Black Sea to uncover new lineages of life (NeLLi) - Black_00105 metaG (SPAdes) (version 2) | ecosystem: Environmental > Aquatic > Marine > Oceanic >...
GGACCCCTCCTTCCCCAGATGTGAACTCTCCGAGAGCCACATAGACATCAGAAGCGGCTTTCTTGGTGAAGGGTATGCCCACTTCACCGAGGAGGGGATGGATGCCGTACGGCGCATGAGGAAGACTGAGTGGGTCAAGCTGGAAGGCACCTACACGGGGAAGACCCTGGCTGCCCTCATGGATGATGTACAGAAGCACGACTTCAGAGACAGGGTAGTCCTGTTTTGGAACACCTACAACTCCAGGGATTTCTCGGATAGGATCTCTGACGTTGACTATCGCCAACTGCCTCCGTCCTTCCATCGGTACTTTGAAGAAGCGGTGCAGCCTCTGGACACCGGTGCCTAGGGTGGAGACAGGGGGCGGTCTGTCGCACGTGCTTGCCCGTCACCACAAGCAAGTCGATGACGTCACCTCGCTTCGCCAGAGAAGAGGTCCGGCTGCTGAGGCCAGAGGCCGCGGGGATCAACGGTGGGCAAACCCAGAAGTTGCTGCAGTTGCCGCACGGTCTCCGGTGCATAGCCGGCGTAGTGGTTGTTCACGTAGACGTAGATGCGTTGCACCTGCTTCCCTAGATCCGTGATAATCTCCGCCCACGAGGCCAGGTCCTCCGAGCGGTCCCTCTGCACTTGACCCAGGTACTTGAACTCCTGGTGGAAACCGACTAGGCGCAGATACGCGAAATCGGTGGTGGTCTCGACGACCGGCGACAGATCTTGCCAGTCGTTGATGCACCAGGCCACGTCGAACTTGCTCAAGAGATCGAAAACCTCGTCGCCGTTCCATGACTCGCTGCGAAACTCGGTGACGAACCGCAGGTCTCGAGGCAACAGGGGCAAGAAAGCGCGCAGGTTGTCCTCAGAGCGCCTGGTGAAGGATCGTGGAAACTGGATGACGATGGGACCCAGTTTGTCTTCCAAGAGTCTCATCCTGTCGAGAAACACTGACAGCTTCTCCTTGGCGCCCAGCAACCGCTTGTCGTGAGTTATCTCTTGAGGCATCTTGCAAGCGAACACGAAGTTCGGCGGCGTGCGCGCAGCCCACGATCTCACGGTGGAAGCTGCGGGGATGGCGTAGAACGTCGCGTTGATCTCCACCGTGTCGAAGACGTGGGAGTAGAAAGGAAGAAACCCCCTGGTAGAAGAACCAGGGGGGTAGAATACGCCTATCCAATCCTTGGGGCTGAACCCCTGGACGCCGAGGCTCACGTTGTCGGGTCTACGCCGCACGAACGTCTCACCTCTCACGCACACTCGCCTCTTGCAGCCGCCCCGTAGGCCTGAGTGGCCCACGGCGTGCTAGCAAAGGATAGCCGCGGGGATTCGCTCCGAGAGGGCTATCGCATCGGCATCGCCAGTGAACCGAAGCTCGATTGCATTACTCGAAGTAAGGGGTGGCGGCGATGCTACACCCCAGATCGAGCAGCGGACGCAAAGCGTGGGGTGAGTCGAGGCTCAGCTCTTCTTAATGAACCTCATCATGTTGGTGCCGCAGACGGGACACGTGCCCTTCATGGCGGGGCGGCCGTTCTTCAGCACCACTTCCTTGGCGTCCTTGATCTCGCGCTTTTCCTTGCACTTAACACAGTAGCCTTCCATTGCAGTCACTCTCCTTTCCTATTCTTTCTATTAGGCCAGACACAGTTGACCACGCGTGGCGTGGAATCAAGCTCCTGGTACAGCGCGCAGACTCAAGCCTTCCACTCGAACCGCAGCGCCGGCCCTCAGAGGCCGGAGAAGCGGCAGACATGCGGGTTCTTGGCACCACCTACGGCTACGGTCAACTATAGGCGTCCTTCACGCAACGGTTCTGGACCGAATATACCACAATCACTCCCGTGTTGCAAGTGCAGTTTCCATGGGATGCGTCAACAGAAATGGCGACGAGATGCCCGTCCTTGTGGGGTGATTGACGCGCCAGCGGACGTTGCTACGGCTCGCTCGCTACCAGGTCTTCCCAGCCCTTAGGCATCACGGTTGAGTCGTCCAGCCTCGCTCCTTTGAGTTGGGCGTGCTCCAGCCTGGCCCCCTTGAGATTGGCGCCTTCGAGGTTCGCCCCCTGGAGTCTGGCTTCTATGAGGTCTGCCTCTTTGATGTTGACGCCCTCGAGGTTGGCATCTTGGAGTTGGGCTGATCCAAGGTAGGCCTCTGTTAGATGAGCACCGGCCAGGTCCGCCCCTCGGAGGTTGGCCCATTGCAGGTTGGCCCCTTTGACGTTGGCGTCCCGCAGGTCCGCCCCTCGTAGGTTGGCGCCCGCCAGGTTGGCACCTGAGAGTCGGGCCGACCGGAGGACGGCCTTCTGTAGGTTGGCATCTTCCAGGGACACCTTTGCGAGGTTGGCACCCTGCAGGTTGGTTTCTTGAAGATCGGCGCCGATGAGGTTGGCCGCCTCTAGGTCAGAGCCGGATAGGTCAGCTTTGCCAAGGTTGGCCCTCTGAAGATCGGCTTTGGCCAGGTATACGCCAGCGAGATCCTGATCGGCCAGGTCACAGCCCCGGAGGCTTTCCCTGCTCTTGTGGTAGCCCAGGGCCCGGGCGTAATCATCGCGTCTGATCCGTTCGGCCTCCTGGGCTTTGGCGAACTCGAGGCTCTCTGTCTGCCTGCGGCGGGCCAGCCAGTGTCTCCAGTAGGTCACTAGGGCCCCGGTCAGCGCTCCGCTCAAGAAGCCGATGAGCACGGACGCCCATTGAATATCCATCTGGTACTCCTCTTGGGGCCGTCAACTGCGCAGTGCCTTTGACAGTAGTATTCTACGCTCAAGCCAGCGATGGCGCAACTTGGTCCCCAGCGCCCGCTGTGCGCTGTTTGCTTGACTTCACGCGGGTTTTGGGAAACCATGGGGTCGGTTCTTGGCGCGGTGCCTATGAAGAGGGAGGACCACCGTCACTGGGACGGTGGCCCGTTGTCTCAGATATTGTCAACCTCCGGCCTGCGGAAGGCCTCGCACCTTAGTCGCCTCGCGAGTCAGTCAGAGAGTCGAAGGTTTCCCCAGGGCGCAGGCCATGGCGGCGATGTGTTGTGGCGTAGAGCCGCAGCAGGCGCCGATGATCCTCACTCCCAACTCGGCGTAGCGGACGGCATACTTGGCCATGACCTCAGGCGTCGCATCGTACTCGGCGCGTCCCTCAACGAGACGGGGGATGCCGGCGTTGGGCTGGGCCGCGAAGATGGCGTCTGGGCACGTCTCCTTCATCTCCTCTATCACGTCTTGCACCTCTTGAGGGCCGGTGCCGCAGTTGGCCCCTATGGCCTGGACTTCCCAATTGCTGAGGGTCTCTGCCGCCAGGCTTGCGCTGACCCCCATCATAGTGTGAAGTTTGGCCTGGAAGGTCATAGTGCAAACGAGAGGCAAATCGGTGCTTTCCCGTGCCCCGGTCACTGCCGCCTCCACCTCTTTGAGATCGGCCATGGTCTCGATGATGAGAAGATCCGCTCCACCATCGGCCAGGCCTCTGGCCTGCTGCGCGAAGGTCGCCTTCGCCTCGTCGAGGGTGAGGCTCCCAACGGGAGGGAAGAACTCCCCCGTGGGGCCGATGGAGCCGGCGACGAGCGTCTCCCCTGCGTCTCTGGCTACTCCCGCTGCGCTGCGGCTGACTTCATAGACCTTGTCCTCTAGACCGTACTTGGCTAGCCTGAACCGATTGGCGCCGAACGTATTAGTCAGAATCATCTCCGAGCCGGCCGCGATGTATCTGCGGTGTACGGCCAGCACCTTCTCCGGATGCGTCAGGGTCAACTCCTCGGGAGCGTGCCCCTTCTCTAGCCCTGCGGCCTGGAGCATGGTCCCCATGGCCCCGTCGGCGAGGATCGTCTCGCCAGCAGCCAGACTGTCTAGAAATCCCATTCTTTTTCCCCCTAGGTTGCAGACTTGCCGCTGCCCATTGTACCATCCTCAGGATTCCGGTACAAGAAGAGCCCTTGTCGACTCATTGCTGGCCGGTGCCGAATGGCGTATAATGTTCTTCAAGTGGGCGTGGAGCCCATCCGGGTTCTCAGTGACGGATCCAGCATCAGAGGGCTCGCTTGAGGAAGGCGCCTATTCGATGGTTGGCATGGTGGCCCATGGGCCACAGCTTGCGCGACACCGTTGACGAATCTACGGCCTGAGGGCTGTGGTATCCTATCTGCAACAGGAGGGAACGCTCGATGGAACTGCTCGAAAGGTTGGTCCAGGCTGTCCAGGACGGAGAGGCTGAGGATGCCGTGCCCCTGGCCGAGGAGGCGATGGCGGCTCAGATGGACCCGCTGGCGGTCGTAGACGCTCTGACTGAGAGCCTACGGGAGGTAGGGGATCGTTTCGAGCGGATGGAGGTCTTTCTTCCCGAGATGATGCTGGCGGCCCAGGCGATGCAAAAGGCGATGGAGCCGATAAGCCCTTATTTGGAAGGGATCAAGGAGGGGCGGGAGGGGAAAGGTACTATTGTTCTCGGCACCGTGGAGGGAGATATCCACGAGATAGGCAAGCACATCGTGGCCCTGCTCCTCGAGGTAAACGGTTTCGCAGTCCACGATCTGGGGGCCGATGTCAACGCTCTCGATTTCATCAAGAGGGCGCAAGAGGTGAACGCCGACATCATTGGCGCTTCGGCCCTCATGACCACCACCATGCCGGGCCAGCAGGAGATAATCGAACTCCTCAAGGACATGGGGTTACGCGACGCTTTCCACGTAACCGTGGGCGGCACGCCAGTCAACCGGGAGTGGGCAGAGGAGATAGGAGCCGATTCCTGGGCGGAGAACGCCTCACAAGCCGTGGCCATTCTGGAAGAGGCAATGGGAGAGAGGAGGGGCCATGCCAGCACCGCCCTATAAGATGTGGGAGATATTGGAGCGTGCTCGTACAGGCGCCTTCTGCGAGGATGATGCCTTCATCATGGAGCGCTTCATGCCCAGAATGAAGGAGGTCATAGAGAAGCACGGGATAGAGTATGATCCTTCCACGCCCGTCCCCAGCGACGATAACCTGGCCGACGCCATTTGGCAAGCGGGGCTGGAGTTGTTCCTCCAGGTGGGGGTGCTCTGCGTCGATACTCACAGGATAATGGCTTTTGACGAAGCAGAGGTGAAGGAGGCCCTGTACCTGACGCCCGGGGAGTACTTGGTGGGCGCTGGCAAGGATGCCCGCTACCTGCGATGTCGGGAAGTGGAGGACGCGCGACCGCCCTTCGTCATCTTCAGTCCTGACATCAGTTGCGACGAAGAGCTCTTTTTGCCCATGTGCATCGCCTACTTGAAGGAGCCTTTGGCCGAGGGGTTCTGTGCCCCCATCCTGGAGGAGAGTATGGGCCTCAAAATCAAGGCCAAGACCCCGACGGAACTGGCTGGCAGTATGGAACACGCCATGAGTCTGCGGCAGGCCGCGAAACTGGTGGGGCGTCCTGGTATCTTCTTGGTCGCCGCGGGTACTGCGGAATCGGACACGGCGCAGATATCCATCAGCCATTCCGACTGGGGAGTCAGGACCACGGATGGCCGCTTGGTCGGTGGCCTCACGGAACTGAAGATCGACAACGCCCTTCTCAATAGGGTTGCTCACTATCAGCAGTTTGGCTGCTTCACGGGAAGCCTGACCGGGCCGATCTACGGCGGCTACGCTGGGCGCGCTGAGGGGACGGCGGTACTGCAGGTGGCCTATCATCTCATGGGCCTGCTGGTCCACCAAGCCCACTACCAGATGAACTTCCCCTTCCACATCCACTACACCTCCGGGACCACGCGGGAACTCCTATGGGTGGTGAGTGCCAGCCATCAAGCCGTGGCCAGAAACAGCAGGCTCATCTCCGTGTCCAATGGCTTCCTGAACGCCGGCCCGGCGACGGAGATGGTTCTCTACGAGGCGGCGGCCCACTCCCTGGCCAGCACCGTCTCAGGTGCCAATCTCTGGGAGGCTGCACCGGCGCGCAACAAGCACAAGAACCGGGCCACCCCTCTGGAGGCCCGCATGGCGGCCGAGGTGGGCCATGCTTGCGCCCGCATGGAACTCACGCGCGACGGGGCCAACGAGCTGGTCCAGAAGATACTGAGCAAGTACGAGGATCGGATAGCCGATGCGCCGCTCGGCAGCGAGTTCCAGGAATGCTACGACGTGGCCAAGGCCGTCCCTACACAGGAGTACCTCGACCTGTACGCGCGGGTCAAGGACGATCTCGGGGCCATGGGTATTCAGTTCCCCTATTGATGGTGGAGAGGGGAGGACCAGTAGGGCACGTTTCCCAACCTGCCCTACTGCTTCCTCGACGGACGGGGGACCGATAACCACTCGAAACGCTCCTCTCAGCGGCGATTCCCGCGCCGCTTGACAAGGGCACATCTACGATCGAATCACTCCGCTGTCTCCGCCATTTCTTTGTGCTATAATACTGCTTATTCCTGTGGACTGAACAGGTCTCCGACAGGGATGGTAGGTGTTGACGCCAGGCGGTCGAAGACCTCAGGGAGTGCAAATGATCTCCAGGGTCAAGAACACCATAGCCGAGTACCCCCTCCAGTTCTGGGTGCTGTTCTGCGGCCGGTTCATTGGCTCGGTCGGTGGCAGCCTGGTCTGGCCTTTCTTGACCATATACCTTCGCCAAAGGCTTGATATCCCCCTTACCACGGTGGGAGTCCTCTTTGCTGTGAATGCAGGGGTGGGCTTGTTCTCCCAAGCTATCTGGGGGCCGGTGGTAGATAAGTTCGGCCGGAAGCTGCCCATGGTGGCGGGCCTGTCGAACGAGATTGTGGTGATGTTGGGGTTTGCTCTCCTGGGATCGGTGGAGGCTTACGCTGTGCTCATCGCCATGAGTGGTCTCATCGAGCCTGCGTCTCGTATCGGCTCCGATGCCATGATCGCCGACCTGATCGAAGAAGACAAGCGGGCTAGCGCGTATGCCCTGATGAGGATGGTATCGAACGCGGGAGTCGCGATCGGGCCAGCGGTGGGGGGCTTCCTGGCTGCCACATCATACCTGCTCACCTTCAGCACTGCGGCAGTGGCGGCGAGCATCGTCTTGCTGTTGACCATCTTTCTGGTAAGGGAGACCAAGCCGGAGTTGCCTGAGACGGAAGAGGTCCATCGGCCGGGCGGGGGGTACGGATACATCTTTCGCGATTTCTACTTCCTTGCCTTCTGCGGAGCTTCGATCTTGTTGTGGACGGCCTACGAGCCCTTCATGCAGATTCTGCCCGTCTACATGAAGGAGGGCTTCGGCATAGCGGAAAGCGGCTTCGGCCTGATCATGACCACCAACGCCCTCATGGTGGTCTTCCTCCAATTTGCGGTGACCCGGGTCACGGAGAAGTACCCTGACGCCTATGTCATGGCCGCGGGTGCCTTCTGGACCGGCCTGGGAGCTCTGGCTGCTGCCCTCTCCAACAACTTCTGGCAGTTCCTCGTGGCGATGATTATCATGACGATCGGGGAGTTGATCTGGGCCCCCACGTCCATCGCCTTCGTGGCCAAAGTTGCCCCTGTGGACATGCGGGGCAGGTATATGGGGGTGTATGGCGTGTTCATCGGATTGTCGTGGGGCATCGGGCCCATCACCAGTGGATACCTCTACGACAACATCGCGCCCGTCGCGGTTTGGCATCTGGCCGCTTGCTTGGCGTTGGCCGGCACCCTAGCTTATGCGATCATTGGAAGGATCTCTTCTCCCTCTCACCAATCAAGCCGCCCAGGGGACTTCCAAGATGAGACGTTCGAGTAGAGAATGCTAGCGGTGGTCAGATGTGTGGCCGGTCCTTGGCTGGCCTCTAGCACTCCACTGGAGGCCAGAAGGGCTTGCCGGTACCTCCAGGCCTTGCTAGAATCCTTTCATCAGTTGCCGGTGGGAATGCCTCGAGGTCTTGAGGAGGAAGAGAGATGCCTGGGATGAAGAAGCGCACCTGGGAAAAGGAGAGCCTCAGCTTTGGCGATATACTGAACTTCTCGAGAAAGATGCTTTCTCTTGCCAAGGACGCGCGCGATCTCGGTGAGGCGGCAGGAGTTCCGAGGAGTAGTCTTCGAGACCTGGCTACCTTGCTGTTGGACATCGAGGAGGGCGTCAAGGCACAGACCGGTGTCGGTCTGACCCAAAGGCTTCAGGAATACTTGGCCACGCTGATCCCTCAAGCGTCCGGGGAGACGCCAGCAATCGAAGATGTCTCCGATGTGGACAGGGGGATTGAGGAGGTCAACGGTACGCTGACGCAACTCTATGGGGCAGGATGGTTTCGCAATTCTGACAGAATCGGCGACGTCTTTCGCGTGTGGGAGAAACTCGTCGCGGCCGGCTACACTCTCCCTCGCGAACAGTTTGACCAGGGTTCGGAGTATTCACAACTGGTAGGCGACTTCCACGATAGGCTTCGTCAACTTCAGCCCTCTCTGGATAGTGTGGATTCTCTGGCGAACATGGTTACGCCCATGGCGGAGAGAGCGAAGGAACTGGTTCGCTCGCGAGGGACGGGTGGACTTCCGGACACAGGGTTCTCAGGAGAGGTGCGGAGGAATCCGAACTATGTGAAGATCCTTCTGGAAGCGGTGGCGAATCGCCATCCTCGATACTACTAGGGAGGTCTGGAAAGATGACCGGCCTCGGCGAGCGGTTGACCAGAGGGGTGAGCAGATACACCAACGGTCTGAGACAAGTTGGAGGGTTGAAAGGGGGAGTCCTCCAGGCAGCAGTGGCGTTGGTTGTGCTGTGTGGCGGCTGCACCATCGTGGGTCCCTCCGACTCCCAACGTGCCCTACAGACTCAGGTTGCCTTCCAGGTCACTCAACTGGCGGAGCTTCGAGAGCAACTTCAGACACCCACACCGGCCGCGGGCGTTCCCCAGGAAACAGCGACGCAGGTACGGTCTCCGACCCATACGTCATCGCCCACCACGGTGACCGAGCCGGTCCCCAGCGAGACGGCGATGGGTGGGGGCGCGGGACCCGTGCCCCAGTCGTGCGACATGGTCGCCGAGGGTGAGGTCACTGTTTACCAGAGGCCAAGCGCAGATGCCACGGTCTTTGGCTCCATGCCAGCCGGGTCTCGGGTCACGGTCGAAGGGAAGACAGCGGATGGCTGGCTCGGCTTCGATCCCGGGGTCGCACAGGCGGCGAACGTCGGAGTTTTCAGGCTGCGCTGGATTCACGAGAGCGGCGCCATCCGGCTGGAGGGACCGTGCGACGGCCTCGCCAAATTGGTGGGACCGCCTCCAGGGTTTTGCTTCACAATGTCCATGGACGAGGTGCAAGTGTATGCTGAGCCTGACATTTCCTCGAAGGTGCGAGCTACGATGGTGCCGGGCGACTATGCCGCGGTGTCGGCCATGACCAAGGATGGCTGGGCCAAGGTTGATCTCAGCGTCGGCAATACGGGGTTGCATCTCAGCGGGTGGATCCAAGGGGCCACTCTCAACTTGAACGGTCCGTGTGATGATCTGCCAACGATAGAGCCGTGATCGAACGCCGGGAGCTGAGCCGTCGGGGTGACGTGGATATCAGAGCGGTGTTTCTCAGCACCGACGTCGTTGTATTTGGGATGGCAAGGAGGTTGACGTGAACAGTCGAGAGCGAGTTCTTCTTGCCTTGGCACACAAGGAGCCTGACCGAGTGCCGATTGACTTCGGTGGACTCGTCACCTCCCTACACCACGAGGCTCACCGCAACCTTCTCAAGCACCTGGGGATGCCGTCCGACGAGGCGCCGATCATGGATACGTTCCAGCAAATCGTGGACCCGGCACCTGCTCTCAAAGAGATGTTCCACGCCGACGTTGTGGGTTTCTTCCCTCATTCAGGTTCGGATTGGGAGTTCGAGCTTGACCCGGTAGCGGATACCTTTGTCGATGAGTGGGGGGTGCTGTATCAGCGGCCGCCTGGGGGTTACTGGTATGATCTGGCGGGCCATCCGCTCAAGGAAGGAACGATCGAGGAGCTGGAGGCCTTCCACTTTCCCAATCCGAGGGACCCCAGTCGGGTCGAGGGTTTGGCTGATGTAGCAATGGGTCTGCTGGAGAACACGGATAAGGCGATCATGATTCATGCTCCCATCGGCGGGGTTTTCGAGCAATCATATTGGTTGCGGGGCCTCGAGCCTCTGTTCAGGGACATGGCCCACAACAAGAAGTACGTCGAGGCTCTCGCCCAGAGGGTGCTGGAGTGGCTGTTGGAGTTCTGGGACTTGGTGCTGGATGAGGTCGGACCTCACGTCCATATCGTGGAGTTGAG
>Ga0209986_10005807_pt1 | contig 10174 bp, 10 predicted proteins | sample BlataG_FD_183168 | JGI IMG/M metagenome (GOLD analysis project Ga0209986, IMG submission 183168) | Deep subsurface microbial communities from Black Sea to uncover new lineages of life (NeLLi) - Black_00105 metaG (SPAdes) (version 2) | ecosystem: Environmental > Aquatic > Marine > Oceanic >...
AGAAGATTTAACACGCATTATAGTTGGAGGATACGACCGAAGTATTAGATGCATCTGCGATCTCGAATGGGGCAAAAAACCAGTACTTGAAATTTCAAATAACATTGTAGATACTCAACCAACAGAAACGGAACCAAAAGTGGAACCGACTATCAAATTTGAGACAGTTCCGACAAATATCAGAGAATATATTTTCAAATATTTAATAGATAATAAGATTATATTAGGTATTGCACAAGAATTAGAGAAAAGAGGCTATCTCACTGATAGCGTTGCCGAAGAATTCCAACGTATGATCTCAGAAAAATCTGATTCTTACGAAAAAATTACATATTCAGTTTGGACACTACCAGAGGATAAGATAGGTTTAAGCGGTGCTGTCGAAACTCCCGCAAAAAAAGGTAAGAAATTAAAACCTATAGAGATAGAACAAGAGATACCCTCACAAAAAGGAGGAGCGCTAATCGACGCCTTAAAAAAAGAACCTCAAAAAATAAAGGGAAAGGAAAATAATATTCCAACAGAGACTATAACGGAAGTGAATATAAGAACAATAATTATTACACATTTAGAAAAACAGAAATTAATACAGTCCAAAACAAAACTAGTCGACGATTTGGTCATTTTAGGATACGAGAGAGAAGTAGTGGAAAATCAAATCGAAAAATTAAGGATGGAAGGCGTTCTTGTATACTCGCGTTCAGAACCTAAAGGTTGGAGTTTAGGGACGGTTTAAATTTGTATTAAGCATATGCGAACTCTTTGATTTCGTTTTGGAAAGGTTCAAATTGATTTATTTCTGAAAAGTCTTTATTGCTATATCTAGAAACAAAGAGTAGTGAAATAGGTTCGATTTTTTGTAGAAATTTCTTAACAAACTTATCCGTATCTTTTTTCTTTTTATCTATTAAACCATACAAAATGATAGGCTCTTTCTGATCAGAATCTGAAGCTTGAATTTCGAAAGCGTTGAAGATAAATAATATATTATTAGACTCTAAATATTCTAAACTTAAGTTGTTAAATGCATTCTTAGCAAATGTGTTAATCGCTGATATAAAAGCTCCCCTTAAATCTTCATTTATATTCTTAAGATTATCTTTTTTTTCAACTTTTTTAAACACATGACTAACTAAAACAAAACCTCGAAATACTATTCCGATTTCATACAGTTCTTTCATTTTTTAACTTAGGTATTTGAAGTTTAAACCCTATAAACTTAATAATAATATTCATATTTATTATTACACAAAAAAATTCAAAAAATCATTCTTAGGTTACACAATTGAAAAAAGTATGTAAATGGTATCAATGTTGCCCGATTAAATATTTTGTAGATCACGGAATGCTTGAAAAAGAATGGGTCGAAAATTACTGTTTAATAGGAAATAAGAAGTGTATAAGATATCAAAAAGAAGAAAGTGGGGAATTCCATCCCGATAATTTACTTCCTAATGGAAAGATTCGAAAGGAGTTAAAATAAATAACTATTACCAACACATATATCTTTAAATTGTTCAGAAAAGCGTTGCTTTATTTCCCTAATTTTTTGCGTACAATGGCAAGCTCCTACGAATTCAATTCCTTCTAGAAAAGAAAAATTCCGAAATCCATGGAACCCCCCTATAATGGCTTTGATTTTGTTCGATATCGTTTGACCCTTTAAAATAAATACTTCTAAACCCGGATGTGCGCAACCTGAGATTATTATTAAATCGTTGTTTTCTGTTTCTAAAAATAAAGATTGTTCCGTTAAGAATCTACTTCCAAATTGACCAGATGAAAAAATATTCTTGTCAACCTCAATCATCTCAGATATACCTTGAACTTGAGCTTCAGGGTAAGCATTTATGAAAGATTTTATATCTCGGAGTGGCACATAAATTTCCACATCTTGATTAATTTGATAAAATTCTTTTAAACCTCCAGCATGGTCGTAGTGGTTATGAGAAATTATAACTTTCTTTATTTCTGAAACTTTAACGTTGAACTTGTTTATGTTGTGAATTAGAATATCCCCCTTGCTTCCTGTATCAAACAATATGTGGGTTTTTGAGAGATTATTATAAATTAAGCTTGAAAAACCAAACCCCGTTAAAAAACCCGGTTGTGCGCAGATGTCGTCGTAAACAATTTTAATTTCGAAAGAAAAGTCAGATTTCATACTTTTTAAAAGAATTTACCCATTATTAACTATTAGTTTTTGGATAAATTTCTTATCGTGATTTTTTCCTTAAAGTAATAGCTTCTTCAGGACATTTAGAAACGCAAATTCCACAACCAAAGCATAAATCGGGGGAAAATGTTAACTTTTCGTTATTGAGTTTTCTTGCATAAAAATAACACCATTGTTCGCATAATCCACAATTATTGCACTTGTGTGGGTCGCTATAAGCTATAAAATCGCTTTTGATCATTTGAGGTGAGCCGCTTTTTAAGAACTTATTCATAACTACACAGCAACACGGACAACAATTACATACTACGTAATAAAATTCGGGATTAGGGAAATATATAATTTGGTGGACAAGTCCTCTCTGGTCGCATTCTTCTAAAAGCTTTTTGATATCTTCCTTTGTAACTTTTTCCAAATTTTCGGATTTATAGGGAATCTCCTGTAAAGAACTTCCAAACCCGATATGGATACAAGTTTTAATAGGATGATCGCAATTAGGCTTATCTGAATGCTTCCGTTGCGTTTCTCTACAATAACAATTTCCTATCCCAACAACATTAGATCTACTCAAAAGCTCTAAAATTTCTTGAGAAGGAAGAAATTTAGTGTCAACATCAAAGTTTACATTTAATGGAACTACCTTTCCGCCCCATCTTTTCTTAAAGATGTACCTATCTACTATATTGATAGTGCTAATGTTAAACTTATTATCAAAAAATCTGAAAATTTCTAATATTAATATTTCAATAATTCCAAAAATTGACGATAGGATTTTGCCTATTAATGGTACCCTTTTCAAGAGCTTATCAAATCTCGCGTGAAATAACCTATAAGGAAATACTATCATGAAAGCAAATAAAAACTAATTTAAATTAAGAGAGAAAATAATCTTATCAATTCAATTATTATTCATTAAAGATTTATATTTATCATTATTTAAATGATATTATCAATAAATGAGTGATACATTGTGAAGGATAAGAAAGATGCGATTTTAAATAAAGCATTTGAGTTGGGGAAAAAGTACGAGCAAGAATGTACTGGGTGCGCTCAAACAGCAGTTGCGGCGATTTTTGAATCCTTAGGAATCTGGAACGAAGATGTTTTTAAAGCTGCTAGCGGTTTAGCCGATGGTTTGGGGTTAACTGGCGATGGTTCTTGCGGAGCGCTTGTTGGATCTTCTCTGGTAATAGGGTATCTCTTCGGAAGAGGTCGGGAAGATTTTAAAGATATGTATAAACCTATGAAATCTTACACACTTGTTAAAAAGTTACACGATAAATATGTTAAACAATACGGTTCTTGTCGCTGTTTCGATGTTCAAGAAAAAACGATGGGTAGGACATTCAATTTATGGGATGCTGACGAGATGAAAGAAGCGTTTAAGGCGGGTATGATGGAGAACTGCTCTACTCTTGTTGGAAATGTAGCTAAGCTTGCTACAAAAATCATATTAAATAGTGGATTTGAACCTAAATAATAAAATGGAGTGTTTTACGTTGACTGAGAAAGATTATAAACTTATATTTGACGAAAAAATTGAAGAATTAGAACAATCACTACCAAAAATGAAAGAAGGCGTGAATTGTGCTGAATTAACTCTAACGAATATTTTGGACATTTTAGGTCTCCGCAATGGTGTATATAATAACATGATGATTCCTTTAGCTGGTGGACTTGGCGGTTATAAGTCTCAGAAAGGATGGATGGGCGCTTGTGGTGCCGTGGTTGGGGGTTGTGCGGCGATTGGAGTGATTTTAGGTGGTACGGAAAGGATGGATAACGATCTAATTCCCATAGCATACCTCAAAGCGGCAAAATTCGCATCGGAATTTGAAAACGAATTTGGTTCTGTTGTTTGTTCAGATTTATGCGGCGTAAATTTCAGCGATCCGAATGGATTCATCGAATACAGACAAAATAATATCTGGTCAAAAACTTGCTGTAGATTTATATTTTGGGCGATTGATGAAGTGAGAAAGCTAACGCGAAAACAATTGAAAAAGAAATGGTAAAATGAGAGGAATTAGGTTTTTTTTCAATTATCGCTCAAGAGATCCCTCAATTGAGAAAGCATCTACCGATTTTATGTCTATAGATACGATCCAAAAAGTCAGAAATTTCCATAAAAAGTTCTCTCAATATCAACCAACGCCACTTCGTTCGTTAGATGGTTTAGCCAATAAATTATGTCTAGATAAAATTTGGGTAAAAGACGAATCCTATAGGTTTGGATTGAATGCGTTCAAAGTTTTAGGAGGATCGTACGCAATTGGATACTATCTTAGTCTTAAATTTGGTATTAATATTAACGAATTATTATTTGACGACTTAAAATCACATGAATATAAAAAGAAAATTGGAGAATTAACTTTTGTAACGGCCACAGATGGAAACCACGGGCGAGGTGTTGCGTGGGCTGCTAGAGAACTTGACCAAAAAGCCATCGTATTTATGCCTAAAGGCTCGTCCAAGTTCCGCGTTAATAATATTAAAAAAGAAAACGCAGAAGTCATCGTTACGGACGAATATTACGATGAGACCGTAAAAATAGCTGCGAGTTTTGCAATTGAAAATAATGGCGTTTTAATTCAAGATACTGCTTGGGAAGGGAACACCAAAATTCCAACTTGGATAATGCAAGGTTATGCAACTCTAATTGACGAGGTTTTTGAACAGCTAAAAATTGAGGGAAAGTCCACGCCTACTCACATATTCCTACAAGCAGGGGTTGGTTCTTTAGCTGCAGGCGTTCAAGGATACCTTATGACTAAAGTAGGCAAAGAAAGACCCATAACTGTTGTAATCGAACCGCATAACGCTGCGTGTTTGTATAAATCAGCGAAGATTGGTGATAATAATCCACATTCGGTTAAAGGGAAATTATCAACGATCATGGCAGGACTTGCATGTGGCAAACCTAGCATAATTGCCTGGGATGTTTTAAGAGATTACTCCGACATCTTTATTTCATGCTCAGACGATATTGCCGCTAAAGGTATGAGAATTTATGGTAATCCGCTACCAAGCGACCCTCAAATCATTTCAGGAGAATCAGGAGCAGTAAGTTTAGGTTTATTGGCAGAAATACTTCAAAATAACAGTTATGGCGATCTTAAATCGAAAATGAAATTATCTAGCGAATCAAGGATTCTACTTATTAGTACCGAAGGAGATACAGATCCTGATCATTATAGAAAAGTTGTGTGGGATGGAAAATATCCTTCATCATAGGAGAGGAGCATCTTCTTAGGAATTAGTTGTTTTTAAGTAAGAATTGTAAGCTTTTTCCCATTTATCTGTCTCTTTAGGTGTATATTCTGTTATAACAAAAGAATCTCTTACTATTGTTCTTAGTTCAGAAACATCGTTAATTTCTTCAAGTGCTAAAGCTTGAACTAAAATATTACCTATCGCAGTTGCTTCGATTGGTCCAGCTTTTACCGTAAGGTTTAAAGCGTTAGCAGTAAACTGGTTTAAGATTAAATTTTGGCTTCCTCCACCTATGATATATAATATTTTAATATCGCTTTGTAGAATGTCTTCTAAATTGTCTATTGCTTGCTTATACCTTAACGCTAGGCTTTCAAATATAGCTCTAGAAATTTCGCCAACAGTTTCTGGGTGCTTATTATATTTTTTTTCGCAGTATTGCTGTATTGCAATAATCATATTAGGCGGGTTAATAAAAATTGGATCGTCTGGATTAATAAAAAATTGAAATGACTGAGCATCCTTGGCTTGCGCTTCAATGTCGTCCCAAGAAAGGTTTAAATTTTCTTTATCCCATATATTTTTACACTCCTGGATTAACCACAACCCCGTAAGGTTTTTAAGAAATCTCGTAGTGCCGTCTATGCCTCCTTCATTCGTAAAGTTGTACTTTAAAGCTTTCTCGTTAATTATTGGTTTTTCTATTTCAATGCCCAACAAACTCCAAGTTCCGGAGCTAAGATATGCCCATTCTCCACTTTTATATCTTTCCATATCAACAGGAACTGCAGCTATAGCTGCACCAGTGTCATGACATAGAGGTGCTATAATTTTAGTATTTTCATCCAATTCAACTTCTTTAGCTATGTAACTTTGAAGCTTTCCAAGAACGGTTCCAGGCTCAATCAATTTGCAAAACCATTCAGGTTGAAGTCCTAACTTTTTAATTAAGTTAATAGCCCACTTTTTCTTTATGGGATTGTAAAGTTGAGTTGTGGTTGCAATTGAAAATTCTGTTGACTTCACACCAGATAATAGAAAATTTAAATAATCTGGAATCATAAGAATTGCTTTAACAATTGATAATTGAGGTGAATTATTAAAAACCATCGAGAAAAGTTGAGTAGAACTATTAATGGACATAAACTGTATTCCTGTCTGATTAAAAATCTCCTCTTTGGGAACAACTTTGAACATTTCTTCCACGATTCCTTCAGTTCTTTTATCTCTATAATGATGCGCAAGTCCAATAACCTCATCATTTTCATCTAAAAGAACGAAATCAACGCCCCACGAATCAATTCCAATCGCGTCAAGTTTTCTCCCATATTTTTTAGCGTATAATGAGAGAGATTTTTTAATTTCTTGGTAGAGCGTTAAAATATTCCAATAGTACGAATCAAAGAGTCTAATTCCGCTATTTGGAAATCTATATAAAGTTTCTAATTCTAACTTATTATTTTTGAGTTTTCCTATTATTGCTCTCCCAGAACTTGCACCTAAATCAAATGCCAAAGCGGTAAAAATTTTATTATCCATAATCACAATAAATTAATATTTTGAAAATTGATAATTTTTTAAGCAAATAGTATTTTATTAAAATTATTCAAAATAAATTTTATTTCATTATACGATTGTGGTTAGAGTTATGACTGAAAATGAATCACGCTTCTGTCCTTATTGTGGTGTTAAGCTACAACATCCTTATTGGAGCCATGTCCAAAAAGAACATCCAGAAAAGTACACTCAAAAAGAAACATGGGTAAAACTGTTTGAAGATTATACAAAATTAGGAATGGACGAGGATATATCCTTAACAGTAATTTCTGAACTGTTCAACGCTACAAAAGAAGAAATAAAATCGTTCTTAAAGAATAAAAAAGTGTTTTAGTCTTGTTTTTTAGTTGTGAGCTTCTATTTTCTAATTAATATTTGAAAATAAAAATAAATAGAAAAATAGTAGAAATATGTTAATTTTACAACAATTTTAGTTAGAAATCTTCTTCGTCTTCTTCTAGGAGTCCCGCTTGTTTTAATAGATCCTCAACACTATCTCGCATTTTCATTACTTGCTCGTTTTCTGAAAGTTTAAGGTTATCAATAACTGTATCAGAAAATCCCATAAATTGTTTGATTGAAGCACTCGAAAATTCTTTAATTTTCTCTGAAGTATCTTCAATGAATTCTTTACCACTTTCTCCAAAAGCCCCGCCAACGAAATCTATAAATGCGGTATTAAGTTTATCTAAGATATTTTCCTTCTTTTTTTCTCCTTCTTCATTCATTGCCAATTTACCTTTTTTAATTTAATAAACTTTTATTTCATAGAATTAATTTATTTGCATTAAATAATTTTTTCAAATTCTTATATGTATTTCTTATATGAATTTAATGAGTTATCACTCCATTTTATGGTTTCTTATGAAAAATTTAGAAAGGTTAAAAATAAAATTTTTTAATAATGCTTTAAAAATCAATATCTTGCCCAATTCCTTCTTTTAGGGCTCGATCATAAACTAATTTTCCAACTGCTACATCTTGCGCGCTTATTCCTACAGATTTAAACACAGTTATCTCCGATTCAGAAGTTCGACCAGATATCTTTCCTGTTATAATATTTCCTATCGAAATTATATCATTTTCAGAAATAACCCCTTCACTAATGGGAATTATATAATCACCAGCTTCAGCTAAACAAGCTTCCTTTAATCCAGCTACAAGTAAAGAAGCTCTTTTTATTGTTGTAGAATCTAATTCTCGAATATCGGCAGCATGAGCACCAATAGAAGAAATATGCGTACCCTCAGGCACTTTATCTCCTGAAAATAAGGGAGTTGTGCTCGTAGTTGCTGCGACTATGATGTCCGTATTAGACAGTAGGTCGTCTCCAGATTCGGCGATCTCAACTTCAATTCCTAATTCTTTTTCGATTTCGATTTTAAAAGCTTCAGCAATATCTTTTTTAAAATCAAAAACTTTACATTTTTCTAATTTTTGGTTTAATCCGTAATAAACACCAGCTACTTGCTTTCTTGCTTGAACGCCCGCGCTATAAATACCCAATGTAGTACTATTTTTTCGCGCTAAGTATTTTACAGAGACACCAGTTGCTGCCCCGGTTCGCATAGCCGTAATAAGGCTTCCATCCATAATTCCAACAATATCTCCCGTATTTATATCTTGAATCATAATCTTTGCTAAAACAGTCGGCATATTATACTTTTCTGGGTTTTGTTTATATACCGAAACAATTTTAGTTGCTAGAGCGCTCATTTCACCTCCAATGATGCCCGGCATTATCAATGTTAATCCTGGAGCTGGATCTGTAATAGCAATTCGTTGAGGAACAAAGGCATTTCCTAAGGTTAATTGTTTATAAGCTTCTTCGACGTATTTTAACGCATCTGACATGTTTAGCAGCTGAGCTACATTTTCCTTGGTTAATATCCTTACCATTTTTAAAAATTCAACTCTTTTTGTTTGATATATTAATGAAAATATTAATCTGGCGCTATTAAATTTATATATTTAAATTTTAAAAGCATCAAATATTTTTTGTTATAAGTGAAGATTTATGAGTAAAGATCATTTCCTACAAGGATTTTTAAATCCTAAAAGTGTCGCTTTTTATGGCGCTAATAATAAAGGTGGTTCTTTAGCAGCAATTCAAGTCATGAACCTAATAAAAGCCGAGTATAGTGGGAACGTATATCCAATTCATCTTAAATTAGATACCGTTATGGGCTTTAAAGCTTATAAAACGCTTTCTGAAGTTCCTGAAGTTCCTGATCTTGTTGTTATTGTACTCAATTCCAAAATGGTACCTCAAATTTTTAGAGAGTGCGGAGAAAAGGGTGTGAATAAAATAATTTTGATATCTGGGGGCTTTCGTGAATTAATTGACGACCGTAAAAACACGCTTACAGAACAAATTAACGAAATTGCTAATAATTATGGGATACGATTTATTGGTCCAAATTGCTTAGGTTTGTTCAACAATTGGTACGAGCCTAGTAATAAAAGGAGTGCGTTTAATATTGCCATATGGGAACGGTTAAAAAAAGGAAATTTTTCAATTGCTTCCCAAAGTGGAACGTTGTCTTCTCACATATGGTTTGACCCCGAAAATATAGATTTAGGTCTAAGTAAATCCTTATCGGTTGGAAACGAAGCTAATATTGATCTCGTAGATTGCTTACAATACTATAAAGACGATAAAGAAACTGAAGTTATCGGACTATACATCGAAGAATTAAAGCGTGGAAAAGAATTCTTAGAATTAGCGAGGGAAACAACCCCTAACAAACCGATTATTGCAATTTATGTAGGTGGATCTCAGGGAGGGAATCGTGCTCTACAAAGCCATACCGGATCACTAGGAGGTGATTCTAAAATCTATGACGCCGTATTTAAAGAAACTGGTATTATTAGTACTGAATATGTTCAAGAATTCTTAGATATAGCTTTAATTTTATCAAATGGGATTATACCAAAGGGTAACCGAATAGGCATTATAACAAATTCAGGAGGTCCAGGAGCTATGATTGCAAATAACGCCGAAAAGCACGGTTTGGTAGTTCCAGAACTTTCCGAACCACTCCAAGAGGATTTAAAAACTATGTTGCCTTCAACAGCTAGTTTTAAAAACCCTGTGGATGTCACGTTCGATATGAATCTTCCCTACTTTTATATAACTCTTCCAGAAATGTTAATGAAATCCGGCGAAATAGATGCTATTTTCCAGTATGGCGTAGTTGGATTTCAAGATGTAATGGACGATTATCT
>Ga0209986_10005808_pt1 | contig 10173 bp, 9 predicted proteins | sample BlataG_FD_183168 | JGI IMG/M metagenome (GOLD analysis project Ga0209986, IMG submission 183168) | Deep subsurface microbial communities from Black Sea to uncover new lineages of life (NeLLi) - Black_00105 metaG (SPAdes) (version 2) | ecosystem: Environmental > Aquatic > Marine > Oceanic >...
AGTATTGGGTTGAGTGGTAAAGATATCAACTTTCAAAAGGCCTTTCCCATTGATGCAGTAGATACAACTGGAGCGGGCGATGTGTATCATGGAGCATATATATATGGACTGCTTCAGGGGTGGGATATGCAGAATTGCATGCGTTTTGCCTCGGCCACCTCTGCCATTAAATGCAGGCACATAGGGGCGCGCAAAGGGATTCCGCATCTTGAGGAAATAAAGGAATTTATGAGCGGAAAATAAAAAATCCTTTTTAAACTCGCTTAACCTTTAAATTTTTACCCTTTTACCTAAAACCTAAAGCGAAGTGGCACTTTTCCTTTTGACACCTTCTTCATGAAAAAAGAAATCGATCCAAGAATGCACTCAGCAGAGCATATTCTGAACCAAACAATGGTCAGAATGTTCTGTTGTGGTCGCTGTTTTAAAGCCCATATTGAAAAGAAAAAATCAAAATGTGATTACCATTTTGATCGCCCTTTAACTGAACAAGAAATTAGACAAATCGAAAAAAATGTCAATGATATTATTCAGGCTGATATGGTAGTTACCCAAGAGTACATAACTAAAGAAGAATCGCAAAAACATTACAATCTGGAACGTTTGCCGCAAAATGTAGGTGATGACATCAGAATTGTCAAAATTGGAGATTATGACGCCTGCCCTTGTAATGGTACTCATGTCAATTCAACAAAAGAAATTGGTGAATTTCAAATAGCGTCAGCGAGTTTTGACAATGGTGTATTAAGGATAAGATATAAACTCTCGCATTTAGATACGTAACAAAAAGCCTCAACTAATAACTCACACTACTATCAAATGGATAAAAAACCTCTTGCCACGATTAGGAAATTCAAGACAGAGGATATCAATAAAATACTTGAGATTGAGGAACAGGCATTTCCAAAGACAGCTTATCCAAAAGAAACTTTTCTAAATTATGGAAACAGTTTCCCCGACACATTTATTGTTATAGAAACAGGAAATGATATTATTGGGTACATAATCTTTGATAGAGGGGGTCATATCCATTCTACTGCTGTAAAACGCTCATACAGGAGAAAGGGTTTTGGGAAAATGTTGTTCATGCATGTGGTAGAATGTGTTGGGAAAAAATTATGGCTCGAAGTGAGATCAAAAAATAGTGGAGCAATAACTTTTTATAAAAGTCTGGGCATGAAAATAACTGGAAAAATTCCCAATTATTACGGAAGCGATGATGCCCTGATTATGGAGATGAGCCAAAAAGAATAGGGTTAAAAAACACCTCTTGTCTCTCTAGAGTTTTTCATAAATAAAACAGAAATGAGCTTCTTTGAACAGAAATACAGATCAACAGGGAAGCAAAAAGAACAAGGAAGGAAAATAGCTCTAAACCACGGCCTTCCTAAAATCTTAAGTGAGTTGCCATCAGGTATTCATTCCTATGAAAGACGGTTTACAATCAATAGAGTTGTTGGCTATAAGACTGTATATGAAAGTATCAATACCTATAAGATTGTTCTTAAGGACAAAAAGTTTCTTGAGAAAGAGTGTCTAAAATTAGGGATTATTCCTGTCTTTAAAGGAAATTATATTAGTCTGGATTCCTTTCCTCGTAGAAGCATTATAAAAGAGGAAATTATAAGCGAAGTATTTCGAGATGGCCTGAAGACAATTGAAAAAAAATCATACTTTGATATCCTTGAATACATTGCTCGGAAGTAGAATAGCTTTGCTCTTATGTAATAGCAAAGATTTCACAAGGTAAAGATTTCACAGGTCAAGCATATAAGGAGGCAGGACAATTACACTAACGATAAAATACAAAGGATGAACGGATGGATATAAATAAGCTTAAGCGCATCAAGCTACTACTTCTTGATGTTGATGGTGTCCTTACTGATGGTTCCATCATTTATAACGATAACGGTACAGAAACAAAGGTATTTAACGTAAATGATGGTCTGGGTATAAGGCTGCTTATGAAAGCAGGGCTAAAAGTTGGAATAGTTACCGGTAGAACCTCAAAAGCTCTTTATCACCGGTGTAATAATCTTGGTATTTCCCTTATATTCGATGGGGTCCATGAAAAGACTTCTGTGTTGGAACTCATTTCGGAACAGACAGGACTACTGGCTGATAAAATTGCATTTGTTGGTGATGATCTACTCGACCTTCCACTTCTGAGAAGGGTTGGGCTCTCCATTGCTGTAGCTGATGCCCATGAAACCGTCATCGAGAATGTAGATATGGTTACCTCTAAAAAAGGTGGAGACGGAGCTGTAAGAGAAGTCTGCGAAGCAATACTGAAAGCTCAGGGATTCTGGAATAAAATTTTAGAAAATTTTTTATAGTGTTTCCCTTATAAATATCGTAAGTATTTTCTGACACGAGCGCAAAGGACTCTCTTTTCCTCAGTTTCTACCTTTGCTTCAGAAATTTTTAGTTTTTCCTTCTCGTAATTTCAAGAGTGCTGGGGATTAATCCAATTTACTCTGCGGAACAATTGGCACAGGGAGGTCTATGATGAAGGTATTAAAAAAATGGATTTTCTTACTTCTAATCATTGTTACTATCCATTTCACTGGCTGTTCTTCCCTGAACAGGTTTCAAAAGGAAGGAACCCTACATCTTTCTGGGTTAAAGGAGCCGGTTACCGTTTTACGTGATGATAAGGGTATGGCTTACATCTATGCTCAGAACATCTATGATGCCTTCATGGCACAGGGCTTTGTTACAGCTCAGGACAGGTTGTTTCAGATGGAGCTCAACCGACTTTTTGCAACTGGAAGGATATCAGAGCTGGCTGGAGAGAAAGGAAAGGCAATTGATATTAGGATGAGGACGATCGGCTTTTATCGCAATGCGAAAAAGCATGCAGAGATACTGGACAAAGAGACACGGCTCTTTTTTCAAAAATATCTGGATGGGGTTAATGCTTACGTAAAGACCCGCTCAGACACCCATCATCTTGAATTCAGGCTTGCCGGCATCAAGCCAAAACCATGGACAATTGCAGACTCCCTTGCCATTGGATATTATATGGGTTGGGACTCTGCAGCTAACCTTCATACCGAAATCATTGCGCAGATGTTGGTAGAGAAGGTAGGACTGGAGCGGGCCAGAGAGATCTTTCCCCTTAATATTAACCCGGACGACTTTCCTAAAGAAAGCAATGAGGCCAAAGTTACATCTCAAGAGTTTGCACAACTACATCTTGCAACTGATAAAAAAATCATGTCTTTTACTAAAGATCGCGCTCTCCGTGTAGGAAGCAACAACTGGGCTGTGGGACCTCTGCTCTCAGCAAACGGAAAGCCTATTGTGGCAAATGATATTCATCTCGATGCCAGGATTTTACCAGGTCCATGGTATCCAATTGGTATTATTACCCCAGATTTCAGGGCAGTTGGGGTAATCATCCCTGGCACTCCAGGGATAGTGGTGGGCAGGACCGACCATATTGCCATAGGAGTAACCAATGCCTATGGTGATGCACAAGATCTCTATGTTGAGACCGTAGATCCAGAAGACCCTGATAGATATTTAGAGGGCAAGAATTCCCTCCCTTTTGAGATGATTGAAGAAACACTGAACATCAAAGACAAGGATGCACCGCAGGGATTAAGAAAAGAAAAGATTAAGATCAGGCTCACCAGGAGAGGGCCTGTTATATCCGGAGTGCTTCCTGGGCTTAAGACTGACAAGGTGATTACCATACGGTGGTCAGCTTTTGAGAGTATGGAGCCTTCAATAGGTCTTAATCAGGTTCTGACTGCCACGTCTGTAAAGGATATTCGTGAAGCGCTAAGCCATTTGAATTTTATCATGCTCAACTTTGTTTTTGCCAACATAGAGGGAAATATTGGGTGGCAAGTATCTGGCAAGCTCCCTATCCGATCACGAGGCGATGGAACGATACCTTACGTAGTAAAAGACAGCCGTGATAACTGGACTGGCTGGATTCCATTTGATGATATGCCCCAACTCTATAACCCTCAAAGAGGCTGGGTCGGCACCTGTAATCATAAGACCGTAGGAATGGATTATCCCTATTACTACTCCTCCTGCTTGTCACCATCCTACCGCTATCGGAGGCTTACACAACTTCTTAATAGCCCAGGTAAAAAGTCTACGGATGAACACTGGCAATTTCAAAGGGACAGCATCAATCTCATGGCAAAGAAGATTGCCCCTCTAATAGCAAAGGTGCTCATTGCTCATGATGACACCAAACAGATGGGTCAAATCCTCTCCCAATGGGATTACCTTGATGATATTGATAAAGCGGCCCCCACTATATTCCAGGCTATATATCGAAAATTTGCTCTCTTGGTATTTCAAGACGAGTTAGGAGAAGATCTGGCAAGGACCATGCTGGATAAATGGTACTTCTGGGAGGAAAGGCTTGAAAAGATGGTTGTAAAGAGTACATCGCCCTGGTTTGACAATGTCAACACCAAAGATATCAAAGAAACCGTGGATAAACTCCTCCACCAGGCAGCCCTGGATGTGGCTGAGAATCTTGGTTCCCGCCTTGGCCAGGATCCTAAAAAATGGGTGTGGGGGAAAGTACACCAGTTAGAATTCGTAAGCCCAATCAGGAGGGAAGGGTTTGGAAAGGGACTAGTGGGTGGAGGATCTCACCCCTTCCTTGGCTCTGGAGAAACCCTTTGCTGCGGCATTTATGATTTTAATGATCCCTTTGATGTTACTGTGTCTTCATCTTTGCGCATGGTGGCCGACCTAGGCGATGATGACAAAGTTCTGGCAGTTCTTCCAGGGGGTGTTTCTGGGCGTCTATTCGATCCTCACACAAAGGATCAGATCAAGGCTTTCATGCATGGCAACAAGGTATACTGGTGGTTTAGCGATACGGCCATACAAAAACATTCTAAGACTACCCTTGTCTTGAGCCCTCAAAAAAACAGGTAGTTAATAGCGTTTAACAAGGCTCAGATGAAAAGTAAAAAACCTTAATCGATTTTTTTATACTGACCTTTATGGTGTGATTTTGAAAGGCGCAGGTAATCCTGCGCCGCATTTTTTATTCTCTTTACATCCTCATCATTTGCTTCTCTCACAATTTTGCCCGGAACACCCATAACAATCGACCGAGGAGGTATTCTCGTGTTCTCAAGGGCATTAAAGACAAGATACACTATCACCTGGTAATGAATTGTGGAAAAAGCGTTCGTGGTAATTTCAATCCAGATGAGGATTGAACTTTTTTCTTCTTGAAGATCTTTGAGATACTGATAAAATGAATCTTAAAGAGAACCAGTTATGCGAAAAAGACAGCAAGTAGGCCCTTCAGAAAAACGTTGTCAGGCAATTATATAACCATGATTCGAGGAAAATTTAAATCTATCAAACCCAAGAAAGGAGCATCGAATGAGTAAGTTGATTCAAGGAAATCCTTGGGTCTGGGTAGTGGTGCTGGATCCTGGCGGAAATGAGCAGTTTTTAGGACAACAATACAAAGAAGGAGATATATCGTTCATACCAACATTTCTAGAAAAAGAGGAAGCACTAGAATGCCTCGACCAGTTGACACGCGATGAGGAGAAAAAATATGAGGTCCAGGCTATTCAGTATGAAGAATTGGCTCGTGATGCAGTTGAACATGGATTTATGCTTTTTATTTTAGATGGTGCAGGTGAGGTACTTGAAAAAATTAAACCATGATAGAGCCCGGTTTTATCCAGGACAAGGTGAAAATGTCGCTAACTGTTTTACCATGGATTAAATACTGGTTTGTTATAATCATCCTGCAACTTTTTACCCCTTTGGTGAGTTCTGCTTCTGATTATATGAGGATCGGTACATCTCATTTTGTCTTCTATTTTCATTCCCAGGATAAAAGGTTAATGAAATCCTTGATTGATGATGCTGAGGTATTGAGAAAAGAAATCGTGAAGGATCTAGGCATTGACTTTAAGGAAAAAACCAAGGTCTATCTGGCTCCCTCATTTAAAAAATACCAAGAAATCCAACCAGGAGGAGAAATCCCTTCCTGGTCTGCAGGGGTAGCTTACCCCAGCTTAAACCTGATAATCATACAATCCCCCAGGGCAACTAAGGGAAAATCTATCGATTTGAAAAAGGTCTTTAAACACGAATTCACCCACATTGCCCTGGGAAGAGCCTTTAGCGGAAAAAATAACATCCCCCGGTGGTTGAATGAGGGACTGGCCATGTATGAATCCAGGGAATGGGACCTCTCCAGAGTTTCTACCATAACCCGGGCCGTCCTTACCGATTCACTTATACCCCTCTCGGAGATAACTCATTGCTTTCCTCTTGAGGCGGATAGGGCAGAGCTAGCCTACTCAGAAAGCTTTTATCTTATTTCTTTCTTGATAAGCCAATACGGCAAAGAGAGTTTCCATAGATTTATAAAAGAATATAGTGGAGGCAAAGGACTGAAAGAAGTCCTTATGGAGGTTTACGGTATTAAGTGGGAAGAGCTCGAGGAAGAGTGGAGGAATTACCTCAAAGTAAGATTCAGCTGGCTCCCTATAATTACCAGCACCACAACCCTATGGTTTTTGGTCACCATCGCATTTATCCTTGCTTATATTAGAAAGAAGAAGGCAACTAGGCTGAAATTTGAGCAATGGGAGAGAGAGGATGGAAATATCAATGATACAGATCTTAAAGACAGATAGGGCTAAGACTGGCAGGTGGTAACGAGAAGCATGATTCATATCACTCGAACCATCGCAATTGACGAGAGAGACATTAAACAGGAATTCATACGCTCATCTGGTCCCGGAGGGCAAAATGTCAATAAAGTCTCTACTGCCGTTCAGCTCCGGTTCAACGTAGTCACATCCTCCCTGCCAGATGATGTTCGCAAACGTTTAATTCATCTTGCTGGCAGAAGGATTACCGAAGACGGTGTGCTGATTATCCAAGCCCAGCGCTTCCGTACTCAGGAACGAAATCGTCAGGATTCTATCGATCGGCTTGTTAAACTAATCCGCAAGGCGTCTGAAAGACCCAAAGTTCGCCGCAAAACAAGGCCAACTCTTGAATCGAAACGGCGCCGATTAGAGGCGAAACGTCACCGAAGCGAGGCAAAACGCATGCGACAGCCAGCTTCACCCTCTGAATGAAAACAGACTTTGAATAGATTCACTAATTGCTCAATGAAGGATTATACTCTTTGCCTTTATCGATTGAAAGTAAAGATTCGCTCCTGAAAAATGATTAAAAGGAGTACAAAATGACCACACTATTTACACCAAGTGAAATTAACGGTATGACAATTTCGAATCGTTTTGTGCGATCCGCCACCTGGTCGGGAATGGCAGCTGATGACGGTGCATGTACTCCTCAGCTGGTTGATTTGATGGTCAATCTTGCAAAAGGGGGTGTCGGCCTGATTATCACCGGTCATGCCTATGTTCGCCAAGATGGGCAGGCAGGACCATGGCAGCTTGGCATTTATAAGAATGAGCTTGTCCCAGGCCTTAAGACCATTACCCAAGCAGTACACCAAAGTGGCGGGAAAATCATCTTGCAACTATCACATGCCGGTTTCTATGCAAAATCTGCTCTCACAAGACAAACTCCTCTGGCCCCTTCAAAGGTTGAAGGGCTTTCAAAATCGCCCCGAAAGGACATGAGCATTCTGGATATCAATAAGATGGTTAACTCCTTTGGGGAGGCAGCCAGACGTGCCAAAAATGCCGGGTTTGACGGTGTTCAAATCCATTCGGCCCACGGGTATCTTCTCAGCCAGTTTCTCTCTCCGTTTTTTAACCGTCGCACTGACAAATATGGCGGTGAAATCCAAAATCGAGCCAGAGTGCTTCTTGAAGTGCTTCAAACTATCCGAAAAGTCGTAGGCCGGGACTATCCAATTCTCGTGAAATTGAATTCCCAGGATTTCATTGAAAATGGTCTCAAACTGGAGGACTCGGTCAGTGTCGCTGCCATGCTTTCAGAGGGAGGGATCGATGGTATAGAGTTAAGCGGGGGACTCCTGACCTCCCCTAAGTTTAGTCCCAGCAGGAGAGGGATTACCTCAAAAAACAAGGAGGCATATTTTCGCGATGAGGCACGATCCTTTAAAAAGAAGATAGATGTGCCTCTCATCCTTGTGGGTGGTATAAGATCCTATCATGTAGCCGATCAACTCATAGACAAGGGAGTGGCCGATTATATTTCTATGTGCCGCCCCTTTATTCGGGAGCCCGATTTGATCAATCGCTGGAGAGCAGGCGACCTACGGAAGGCTGCATGCATTTCAGACAACAAGTGTTTCTCTCCGGCCATGGCCGGAGAAGGTATATACTGTGTGACAGAGAAAAAGAAAAAAGGTCTGTAAAGCTCTTAAGATAAACAATGAAAGTAATTGCTTAAAATCTTCACCCTGTTAAATAGGGTTCCCTTTGGGAAATTTAACAGGGTGAAGATTTAAAGTTGCTAATTCTTTAGGGCATGGGTATCTTTTTTTGTTATGCCCTTACTTAAACCTTTGAGCAGATAATAATGAAAGAACATTTCACATCCATTATCTACACATTAATCCAACCAAAAAGGGAAAAAGATACCTTTTCTATTTTCAACCCTACCCGGCAACTTGACGAAAAACGTACTGACAAATCTGGTATTGCTCAGTCACTTAACGCCGCTTTCCTCATAGCTCTCGCAGACCATACGCACCCGGAATCAAAACGGGCAAAACGTTTTCTGACTCGTATAAGCAACTCATCCGAATGGGCAAACATAGCTACATTTTACCTAAATGGAATAGGCTTGGTTCATAGGGAAATCGAAGGCATTTGCAAAAATGACCCAGATTTTTCAGACCGTCTAAAAACACTCTCCGAGTGGATGTCAAATAAAGAAAACCTGAATAACACTGAAAAAACAATAGAAAAAATATGGTCTGTATTTTTCCCGGAAGCAAATGACATCCTATTAAATAAACAAGAACGTATAAAAGCCTTACGAGCGAAACGAACTGTGACTATTACAAAACTCAATGCCACCCCAATCACCGATCTAGCTCAACAGATACTCTTCACCTCAAATGTGCTCCTTACCATCCCCTCAGAATCGGAATCTCTAAATAATCTCCCTCTCAGCGACCACCTGAAAGAAAAGCTTCTTAAGATTATCAGCGAGCCCCAGGTTTTTAGCTATGACCATCCTATCCGGATTGGGATCGATCCAGAGAAAACCGAAGTACTATATGGCCTTCGAGGCCTGGAGGAAGCCTTTGAATTTGAGCGTGATCGTGGCACTATGTCATATGATGCAAAACCTATTTGTGTATTATCCGTTTCTGTAACCCATCGTGGTCTTCGAAACATCGCAAAAAGGTACCTTGAAGAATTATTCTTTCACTCAGAGAGCCTGAAAAATATTGATGTCTATGTGTTCACAGAAATAGACACACAACGAATAGTTAATAAAATTCTCACCCCTGCTGCCATGCATTACCTGCGGCATAAGGATGCAAAAGAACTCCTCAGTGTTTTAGGTGTGGATGGCGAATATGGGAGGCACTACAGCTTCCTAAAAGCTATCGCCGCATTTTGGAGTGTCTTTATTCAGCCGAAGATCAAAGCTACATTCAAAATCGATCTCGACCAGGTCTTTCCACAAAAGGAGCTTGTGGAACAGACAGGCAATTCTATTTTTGAGCATTTCAGGACACCGATTTGGGGAGCACGCTGCTTGGATTCTAACGGACAACCTTTAGAACTCGGTATGATAGCCGGAGCACTGGTTAATCAGCAAGACATCGAAAAATCTTTATTCACTCCAGATGTTCCATTTCCAAACTCTGCCCTTTCACCAGATGAATATATTTTCTTTAGCACGCTACCACAAGCGCTCTCAACCGAGGCGGAAATGATGACACGCTATACTAAGGATACGCTAAATGGCAAAAGAACATGCATTCAGCGTATTCATGTAACTGGAGGAACAAACGGTATCCTCATTGATAGTCTGCGCCGCTATCGACCTTTTACCCCCTCTTTTATCGGCCGAGCAGAGGACCAGGCCTACATCTTATCAATGCTCGCCAACCCTGGGACTAAGCTGGGGTATGCGCACAAAGACGGTCTTATCATGCGCCACGACAAGGAAGTATGTGCTCAGGAAGCAATCCAATCCTCTTATATAAACAAAATCGTCGGTGACTATGTCCGTATACTTTACTTCTCT
>Ga0209986_10005810_pt1 | contig 10171 bp, 14 predicted proteins | sample BlataG_FD_183168 | JGI IMG/M metagenome (GOLD analysis project Ga0209986, IMG submission 183168) | Deep subsurface microbial communities from Black Sea to uncover new lineages of life (NeLLi) - Black_00105 metaG (SPAdes) (version 2) | ecosystem: Environmental > Aquatic > Marine > Oceanic >...
GAGCGTTGCGGTAACTTATTAAAAGGAAAATGATGTACATTCGTGAACTCCTGTGGAATAATTGGAACATTAACCATATTGCCAGGCATAATGTTTCACCACACGAAGTGGAAGAGGTTTGCTATTCTAACCCCTCTGTAAGCAGGGCGAGAAATAAAACTTTGAGGATTATTGGTCAAACTTATTCCCGACGCTTTCTCACCATCTTCCTTGCTCCTCGAGGGAAAGGAAGTTATTTTGTAGTTACGGCAAGAGAGGCTACCGAAGCTGAACGGAGAAGGTTTTATAAATAGAAGATTATTATATCTATACACAACAAGAGAATAGAGGGAAATGGGTAAGATACCAATATTTAAGAGTATTGAGGAAGAGGCGGAATTTTGGGATGCTCATGATACTGAGGAGTTCGCAGATGAATTTGAGCCCGTAGAGGTGAAGTTTGCTCGCCCTCTGAAGCATAAGTGGATGCTAACCATAGAGCTGGATGAAGAGACCTTTAATCAGATGAAGAAATTGGCTGAAGGAGCAGGGAAGGAGCCTGGCGTTCTCATTCGCACCTGGGTTTTAGAGCATCTCAAGAAATAGATAACACCTAAAATAGGGGTTTCTGTAAAAGAGCTAAGGGAATTTTGGGATGCTGAAACAGAGGAGGAATTCTTAGCAAGGATGAAACGAAAAGAGGTGAATGTTGTTGCTCACAGTGGTGGTTCCTTTCTCGTTTATTAGCGACACCATTAGCCTGAAAATCATCAACCGAAAAATTAAATTGTTCTTCTGTTAATGTTTCAGATCAACTCTTTGCCGCCATTCAGGTCAAATCGTTGACGGAAAATGCTTCTCGCTCTACTGTTTCTTTATATATCATTATAATAAAATTATACTAAGAGGTGTATAATCATGGAAGCTACTTCTGTTATCTTGCCACAAAAGCTTGGGTTGAAGCTAAGAGAAAAGGCAGAGGAAATGGGATACCTACCCGAGGAGTTGGGTGTTGAACTATTGAGTAAGGGTTTGAACGAGGAACTGGATCCTGATGGGCTTGTAGAACATTATCAATCCTTGAGCGAGAAATATCTTGGTGAGGCGAGGGAACTATTGGAGAAAGGGGATTTGGTGCAGGCGTCGGAGAAGTTTTGGGGTGCGACTGCATTAACAATCAAAATGTCGGCGGCAAAGAAAGGTTTGAAGTTGGAGGAGCATGGTAGTCTGTGGGCTTTTGTAAGTACGCTCTCGAGAATGAGTAGCGATGAAGAACTCGTCAGATTCTTTGGAGAGGTAAATGTGTTGCATCGTAACTTCTATGAGAACGAAATGGATAAAGATGCGGTAGAAATTATAGCAAGAGATGCAGAGAAGTTAATAGAAAAATTGAGGGGAATTTCGTGATGCTGAAACAGGGGAAGAGTTCTTAGCAAGGATGAAACGAAGAGGGGCGAAGCAAGAGAATAGCACATTCTCGCCGTCTTCCCTGCTCCCCGATGGAAAGGGAGTTAAAGAGTTCGCAGATGAATTTGAGCCCGTAGAGGTGAAGTTCGCTTACCCTCTGAAGCATAAGTGGATGTTAACGATAGAGCTGGATGAAGGGACTTTTAGCCAGGTGAAGAAATTAGCTGAAGGAGCAGGGAAGGAGCCTGGTGTTCTCATTCGCACGTGGGTCTTAGAGCATCTTAAGAAATAACAAATTTAGAGAGGGGACGAGAGAAAGAGCCATTCATTCGATACATAAAAGAAAAGGCGGATACGAAGATTTCTCTTTCTCAAGTTCGGCAGGTGTTGTCTTCAATTAAAGGTAATCTCTCTGACACAATTTCCAAGCAACGTGAGGAAGGGGATGAAGCGTTTTTAGACGAGAAATGTGAAGCATTTTGAGAGGATAGAAGGAATAGAGGTAGAGGGCACTGTCTAAAAATCTAATGATTTATCACCGCGAAGAGCGCAGAGCACGCAGAGTTTTAAGACTGTTTCAATCATTGCTTAGGTTTTCTGGTGCCTTTGCGTTCTCCGTGTGCTCTGCGGTGAAATTTAAGGATTTAGCAATTTCACTAGAAAATTCGACTGTGCCAGGTAGAGGAATATTGAAGAGGTATAGTTCGTTCCTTGTCCCTTGCTCTCTTTCAACCTGAAAATTTGTGCAACCGAAAAATTTATAAGGATAAAATTCCTTCAGATTCTTTGTAGATAGAGATGAAAGATGGGTGAAGACATAAGAGTTCGACCAGAGGGATGTATATCCGAATCAAGTTCAGATATCTCTCTAAATTGGAAGGATATGCGAAATGAGTTCGAATATACAACGTTATCTGAAATGGGTTTTATAGAAGGTAATAAAAATGGATAAAGAATTTTTAATGGATTACGAGGCAAAAGAAAAAGAAGAAATAAAGAAATTCACACAAAAATTTCGTGAAGGGAAAATTGGAGCCAAAGATGTATATCCTCAAAAATATCGTTTGAAACTGAATAAACCTTATACCACGTCAATAGCTGGAGAATGGATTTGGACCCAAATTCCCTTATATGGAACGACAATTATTGCCCTACAGCCGGCAAGAAAGGAGATTTTTAAAAAAATTCATGGATTTGATACTGAGGATATTGATCGACTAATTGATTTCGTAAAGGAGAGCGGAAGAATTCAATTTGCTCTTGATGATTATCCTACTCAGTACATAAAAATGGATTATCTTGAACCACTTTTTAGAGAGCTAAAGCCATCAAAATTGACACATCTAACATTAGATTGTATTCTAACAAATGAAGAAATAGAAAATTATTCTAGTGAAATAAGAGGTTTACTAGAAAATCCGCAATCACATAATTTTATCAAAAAATATATTGAAAAAAAATATCCTGAATCCACGATATCTCAAGATGAGGTTAAACAAGGTCTTTTAGATGATTTGATAAGATTAAAAGTATTAGGGCATGGAGATCTAGTTGAAGACTTTATAGGATGGTTAGCGACAGTCGATGTGGTGGAATATATATCACTTCTACAGGCGATTCATGATATATTTCTTTCTCCATATGACCCATTAAAAGGGATACAATCCTTCAAAAGGCAAGAGGTGCATAGATTACATAGACAGTTTTCATCATTCGATCCTACTACCAATAAAGAAATAGAGCTACCATACGAGGTTGGAATATTTCTAAACGAGAAGTTGGATCTCGTAAGGCTTCAAAACTTGAAAGGATCAATTGAATTAAGCGATACATATGATTTATACGACCTTAGAAAAGTGATGAATGCCCTCAATGAAGCTGTGGTGGGAGAGAAGATTGATAAGATTACCGAGAAATCGAAAGAAATTTCTTTGATCTTTGAAAATGTATGGGAGGATACTGATAAACTAAAGGAGAGGATAAATAGGTATAGGTACAGAATTTCCTTCGGATTTGGTATTATAGGCGCTTTGGCAGGTGTTTTAGCTGCAGGACCCATTGGAGGGGTTGGTGGACTATTTACTGGACTTGGATTTGCAGTTGCTGATAAGTATTGGGATATAAAAACTTATCCAGCTCTTAGCGAAAAGATTGCGAAGCTTAGAACGCAAAACCAGATTATACATGTTTATGATTTTAGAAAGAAGTACAAATTACTTTAATCCAAATCAAAAATACACCCACTTCAGATAACACAGCATATACGATGCGGGCTGACGCCCTTGCCCTTCGGGACATTGCTCCCTTCGGCCGCAACGTCGTATATGCTGGGAACATTATACAAAATTGCTCTCCAAAAACACCAGAAAAGATTACTTGCCTATAATTTGTGGATGCAAATAAAAATTTATAAGTAATGAATACCAGCGATAAAATAGGAATGAATGTTAAAATTAAAAGAAGGAGGATAAAAAAGAGAGGGAGGGGAAATAAAAAATGAATAAGAAAAACGAACCAAAAATTAGGATTGCACCGACCGTCTTCATGGCATTAATGGTGACATTGGTATTCGCAGCGCTTGCGATTGGTGTTGTGGGTGTAAGCGCAAGTGGTCCAACTTATGTTAGCGGAATCATTTCATCTGATACTACCTGGACTGCTGCGGATAGCCCGTATATTGTAACCGGAAGTATTTTGGTTGAGGAAGGCGTGACTTTGACGATTGAGCCTGGAGTGGTGGTTAAGTTCAACTTGGATAAAACGATGCAAGTTGATGGTGAGCTCATTGCCAAGGGGACAGAAACAGCGAGAATAGTTTTCACTTCAAACCAAGCCACTCATGCTTCAGGGGACTGGATCAACATCATATTCAGCGACACAAGCGTTGACGCTATTTACGACGAAGAAGGCAATTATCTCAGTGGAAGCATAATGCAATACTGCACTGTGGAATACGGTGGAGGGAGTGACATCCTCTCAACAATAAAGATATTATCCTCCTCTCCTTTTATTGACCACTGCATTATTAGAAACAATGCCAACCACGGAATAATGGTCAATAGAGGCTCCCCAAGGATAAACAACTCCATTATAACCGATAACGGCTATGGCGGAATTTATACTGATATGAGCACGGTGATCATCAGCGGAAATATCATTTCCAATAACTCAGCAAATGGCATCTTTCTTGGCCATGGTGTGGCGACGATCAGCGGAAATATCATTTCCAATAACACAGCAAATGGTATTTATTGTTACTGGTCTGCGGTGACCATCAGCGGAAATGTTATCACTAATAACTTAGCATCCGATGGTGGCGGGATATATGCTGACTTTGGTGATGTAACTATCAAGGCAAATATCATCAGCAACAATACAGCAAGCAGAGATGGAGGTGGAATCCTTACTAAATGGTCCGGTACGGCAACCATCAGCGGCAACACCATCACCAATAATTCTGCAGAACGAGGGGGTGGTGGAATCTATATTTCCCCCGGGTATACGGTGACTGTCAGCCATAACGAGATAGTGGGCAACTGCGCCCGTGAAGGTAGAGGTGGTGGTATTTATATTGCAGGGGGAAAGCCGGCTATCAACTACAACGATATTTATGATAACACTCCCTACGATGTCTATAACGTCAATTCATGTGGTTCTCCTCATGTCAACGCCACCTACAACTGGTGGGGAACCACCGATGAGGCTACTATTCAGGCACACATCTATGACTGGTTTGACGACGCCAGCTGGGGGATTGTGGACTATATTCCTTATCTGACGGAGCCAGTCACACCAGGGAACACACCACCAATTGTTTCTTTTACATATTCTCCAGAGAATCCGGTTGTCGCTCAAACAATAACATTCAATGCTTCTAATTCAACCGACCCGGATGGAAACATTACCTCTTACGAATGGGACTTCGGAGATGGAAATAACACAAACACAACAGAACCTATCACAACTTACTCTTACGCTTCAGCAGGTACCTATAACGTAAATTTAACGGTAACAGATGATGATGGGGCAACAAATTCAACAAACAAAACAATAGTGGTCTATCCATCAACAGCAATCTTTGACACCTGCGCACCAGCTAATCCATACCCAAGCATCATGGGAAACCATACAGGCACAATCAAACCCGATCATACTGTTATTGCAACCAAACTTTACACCTATCCATGCGTAGGAACGGGCGGACATACTGAATATGCTGAAATCCGGAATGCAACATGGAACGCAACTGCAATCTGGGAAGGATATGCAGGCGATTGGCATAACATTATCTTCGATAAGACTGTTGTTCTATTGGCAAATGAAGAATACAACTACACCATTCGCACAGGCTCTTATCCGCAGATTCATCATAACACATCCTTACTCACAGCAAATGGCTGGATAAACTGCACACAGTTCATAGATGCCAATGGAAAGAAATATTACGACTGGATTCCAGCGATAAGGTTGTGGTCATGAAAAAAATTTCTTTGGTCAAGCTTTCTTTTTAAAAGAAAGGTTGAAAGGAGGTGAAACTAAAATAATGGCTGAAATAGTGATAAGAACAGGTAAGCCCGAATCAATCATGCCTGTTTTAGATTCTGCTATCCGTAACCAGTTAAAATTGCTCAAGACGAGCATAAACAGAACAAAATCAAGAATCAGTAGTTTTGAGCAGAAATACAATATGTCTACCGAGCAATTCATGCAAAAGATAAGGGAGGGAATGGACAATGACAATCTCGACTTTGTCGAATGGATTGGCGAGACAAAAATTCTGAAAAGATTGGAAGACTCAGCACCTACCTTAGAGGAGGTTTTGAAAGAAATTACACGATTAAAGAGGTGATGAAGATACACAAATATAAAATACTCCCGGGCTTTGACACCAGTCCCAAAACATACCCAAGCATCTTTGGCACACACAAAGGAACAATAAAGCCAAACCATGGAGGCGCAAAAACTTTACATATGTGGTATAATTATATAATAAAGAGGGAAGAATAAGAAAATGGGAACCGTATTGAGCAAAATGGAAATGTTGAACAAAGCTTTAGAAATCTTGCCAGCAACGGAAGAAGATATTGTTCTCACAGGAATAATATCAAAAATTGCAGAGAGAATTGCGGTGCTTAAAAAAGTGGAAAGAACGCTGATTGAGAAATATGAATCCGTTGAAAAATTAGAAAAGCAAATAAAGGAAGAAGGGGTTTCCCCTGATGACCATACTGCATACAACGATCTACTGGAATGGCGAGCGACAAAGTATGAGTTAGAGGAACTTACATTTTTCATAGAGAGCATATAAATATGATTTGGTATCAAGAGGTTATACAACAGCTAAATGTTACGGAGCTGTTTAAGGAGTGCCAGGTCATCGGTGCGAAAGTTCGGGCTATGATAAACGAGACGATGTTCCTTGACATTTACTATGATCCAACGACAAAGAGCTATTCGTACAGCTTGATTGATCTGGAACTTCCATATAAGGGCGACAAAAGAATTTTTGGCTGGGATGATTACCCACATGAGGGCGTAGAAGCGATGAAAAAGCTCAAGAGTTATCCACATCATTTTCAATCTCGCAAAGACGATAAATGGACATTTGAGGAGTCTCCAATGCGTGGAAACATAAGGCAGGATATTGAAGTTGTTATAAGAACAATTGCTGAGTATCTTCAGGGTGCAAAAACGAAACCTACACCATAAAAACAATATTGAAAACAAATGCTAAATCTTTTTGGTATCTCTGGGAGTCCAAGAGTAGCAGCTACCGACTGGATAGTTAGGGAGGCGTTGAGGTATGCAGAGCAGAAGTGGAATGTAGAGACGCGATTTTTCTCTGTTCGTGGTAAGAAGCTCAATTTCTGCATACACTGCGACCACTGCATCAAAGAAGGCAGTTGTATTCACGACGATGCGATGAAAGAGGTATATTCGGGTTTCGAATGGGCAGATGCTATTTTGATTGGAACGCCAGTCTATCAGGGAACACTTAGCGGTCAGGCAAAAGTGGTTATCGACAGGATGAGAGCTTTTGCTGCGAGCAAACCTCATGCGCTCCGTGGAAAAGTAGGAGCAGCAGTTGCGGATGGCGGTGACCGTATAGGCGGGCAGGAACTCGCAATCAGGGCTATTACTGATTTCTATTTGATAAATGAGATGGTTCCCATAGGTGGTGGAGCCTTCGGCGCAAACCTCGGTGCAACCTTCTGGTCGAAGGATAAAGGTGCAGATGGCGTTAAAGAAGATAAAGAAGGATTAAAAAGTCTTTATAAGACTGTGGATAGACTTATAGAGGTTTTGTTTATAATCAAGAAAAAATAAATTATAGACACAGATTAACGCAGATTAACACAGATGATAAGAATCAACACTGTTAAACTAAAATAAATCTGCGTAAATCAGTGTAAATCCGTGTCTTAAATAGAAGGCAGTTATACTTTATATACAACAAGAAATTGAATAATTACAGTATGAATATGAAGATAGCATGGGGAATTACAGGCTCAGGGGATCAGTTAACTGAGTGCGTGACTTTTATGAAGGAACTCACAAAGAAGTATAACTTAGAGGTTCATGTTTATCTCTCCAAGGAAGGAGCGGTGGTTTTAAAGTTCTACAAGCTCTTGAAAGAAGTTAAAGAGCATTTTCCAAAGGTAAGTCCAGAATTAGGGCCAAACGCGCCTTTCCTATCAGGAAAAATACAGTTAGGCAAATACGATTTCGTTTTAATCGCTCCTGCTACGGCAAATACAGTGGCAAAGATAGCACATTGCATCGCGGATTCGCTGATTACAAATTCGGCAGCACAAGCCATGAAGGCGGACGTGCCTGTGTATATCTTGCCCGTGGACCAGAAAGAGGGCGAAATAATAACAAAGCTGCCCAACGGCAGGGACCTGAAGTTACGAATGCGGAAAGAGGATGTGGAGAACGTAGAGAAGTTGCGAAGAATGCGTGGTATCACCGTCTTGAGCAAAGTTGAGGAGATAGAAGAGGTGGTGAAGAAGATATGCTAATAGTATTCTGTATAGCGGGGATAAAAACCCACGACAAATACGTTCTTTTGGTAAAGCTTCTCTTTTGAGAAAGGGTTTCTGGTGAAAATCTGTGTAATCTTGTGGTTATAAAAGGCGGCTTTATCTAAAATGCGTTACGCCAACTCGTTTGCAGTGATCCGTAATCGGGCAGATGCTGCACTTCGGGCTGACTGGCGTGCATACCGCCTTGCCATGCATGACAAGAAGATCATTAAAGACTATCCAGTACTGCTTTGGAAGTGTTTTTCGTAGAGCAAATTCTGTCTGATTCGGACTTTTTGTCTCTACGAGTCCCAGGCGATTGGATATGCGGTGGACGTGAGTATCAACTGCGATACCGGGTTTATCTCGAAAATACCCTGTGGCTTGCCGCAGGGTTGCCGAGGTAGTGGTTGGTATATGGATATTGATACCCTGCGGCTTGCCGCAGGGTTCTTCATTATAACCCATGGTGATAATTTTCTCGTGGTATATAAAGTATAAACTTCCACCTACCTATTTAGGACGCAGATTTACGCAGATTTACGCAGAAAACTATTTCCTCAAATTATCAAATGCCTTACGTTTAACTTCCGGTTTAGTGCCAAAATTAAGTTCTATCATCATTGTATTCTCATAATCTCCTCCGTCAATTCCTTATATTTTAAATCCTGATTATCCGCGTTCATCTGCGTCCGATTATCAAAAATTATTCTTTCTTGTTATCTGTGTCAATCTGTGTCTATAATCTGCGAACTCCGCGTTCTCTGCGGTGAATTTTTTAATCTGTGTAATCTCGTTGATACATCCATCAATGCCGACTTTTTGTCTTGATACCGTTCTTTAAGAACCTGCACGAGCTTCTCAATATTAGTCGGCAAGTTCTCTCACCTTCTGGATATTCTCACTATCTCCTCTTCGGTTATCAACAGGAGTCTCAAGGATCATCGGCAACTCCTTGAAGTGTTCTTCTTTGAGAATCACCCGAAAACCATCCTCCCCTATATACCCAAGCCCAATATGCTCATGCCGGTCCAGTCGCGAGTTCAGACCCGCTTTTGCATCGTTGAGGTGGATGAGCTTCAGATGTTTAAGTCCAATGACCTCATCAAAATGCTGCATCGTGGCTTTCAGGCTCTCTTTAGTCCGTAAATCATACCCGGCAACAAAGCCGTGGCAGGTGTCAAAGCAGATTCCTATTCGTTCCTGCTGCTCAATACGGTCCATGATGTGTCGTATATCCTCGAAGGTCCCGCCCATGCTGTTCTTTGTCCCGGCGGTATTCTCCAGAAGTAGCATCACCCCATTATCAACTTCACTGAATGCCGTGTTAATTGCGTCCACTATCCTCTGAAAACCTCCTGCTTTACCATATCCGCGATGACTCCCAAGGTGAGTGACGAGGTATGGGATATGTAAAGCGTCAGACCGTCTCAATTCTTCAATAAGAGATGCCACAGACCGTTTATAAACATCATCAGTCGGTGCAGCAAGATTTGGAAGGTAGGGCATGTGGTCTACCGGCGGGAATATCCCGGAATGTTCAACCTTCTCAGTGAATCGCTTTGCATCAATCGCTGTAAGCTCCTTGATCTTCCACCCTCGGGGGTTTCTCGTGAAGATCTGGAACGTATCACAGCCTTTCTCTATTGCTCGATCCACTGCCTTATCTATCGACTTTGCAATCGAGACGTGAACGCCAACGCGAACCATTATCTTTTCACCTTCTTCTAAAAGGATTAATGGCGTTCAGATTAGATAAA
>Ga0209986_10005811_pt1 | contig 10170 bp, 5 predicted proteins | sample BlataG_FD_183168 | JGI IMG/M metagenome (GOLD analysis project Ga0209986, IMG submission 183168) | Deep subsurface microbial communities from Black Sea to uncover new lineages of life (NeLLi) - Black_00105 metaG (SPAdes) (version 2) | ecosystem: Environmental > Aquatic > Marine > Oceanic >...
GTATCTGCAGGTGAAGTGGAAGCGTTTATGGAGGAGATGCGGGTGGCGAAAAAGCATTTTGGGGATACGGAGACAGAAAGAGCGATGACGAATTCTGACAGGGTGATAGAGGAGAAGATAAACCTTTCTTTATGTGGGGCTCCGCCCCACGACCCCGCAAGCCCTGTAAGGGCTTATAAGAATGCTTTACCAAAGAAATAAAAGAAACCTTTTCTTAGGAAGAAAAGATTTATCAAAAGAAAAATAGATGGAAATTCCCCTTCATTTATCTATTTTATTCTAATCTTATCGCTGGAATCCAATATGTGTATGTTTTCCCATTGGCATCGGTGAACTGTGTGCAAGTGATTGTTCCTCCTGTTGCGTTTTTGTATTCATGCTCATGGATTATCTGCGGATAAGAGCCCGTACGTATGATATATCTGTATTCATGACCTTTCCACAGCGTGACAGATGGAGTAATTGTTATGTTATGCCAGTCGTCTTTGTAGCCGCTCCAGGTGCCATTCGCTATTAATGTATCGTTTTCGTATAATTCAATGGACTCGGTATGTCCACCAGTTCCAGCGCAGGGATAAGTGTATAATCTGCTAACGTTGATGTCACAAGATGGTATAATCTTGCCTTCGTGTGTTCCCATTATGCTCGGGTAAGTGCCTGTACTGGTGTCGAAGATAGGCAGCGCAGGTTTTACAAGCGGTAGATAATCCTTGTTTGTGCCTCCGGGAATGTCATAAGGTGTATCTCCAAGACCATCACCATCCAACTCCTCGCCGGCATAATCGCTCCAGTAGTTGCCGCCGAGATAATGTCCGCCAATGATGTTCGTTCCCACAGTTTTTGTGCTGTTCCAGATGTTGTTTCCATCATCGTAAGCGTTGTTCGTGTTGTTGAAGTAATTGTTGTAGATGAGGTTGTTGCTTGAACCTTCTAATTTGATTCCTGCACTGTTTTCGTTCGCGATGTTATCTATTATACGGTTACTGTTAGATTCTACTAAACTAATACCAACGCCATTGTTTGAATTAACTGTGTTGTTAATCACGGTATTAATATTTGAGGCGTATATCTTAATCCCTTGATCTGCGTTATTAGAAGCTGTATTGTTTGCGAAAGTATTGTTGTCAGAAAAAAGGATGAACATTCCTACTTGATTTGCTCCAACATAATTTCCCTCTATCCGAGTATAAGAGGAGTCTTGAAGCACTATACCAAGCTCGTTGAAACTGGCGTTGTTATTAAACAGTTTGTTATTATTAGCCATCACGCAAATACCAATCCCAACCCCAGCCTCTCCAGGTCCTGTTGTGTGATATATTTCATTGTTTGCTATGGTGTTATTATCTGCTGGTCCGCCACCATAAGATATTACAAAAATACTGTAAGCATGCGCATTTGTTTGTAGTGCTGTCGTATTCAAAATAGTATTATTATCCACCAAATTATTGCTGGAATCCATTATTTCAATACCGACACCTATGGCATCCAAAGGTCCATACTGGATTTCAATGGTTGTTGTGTTGAAAATCGTATTATTTATAGCACTGTTGAAATTGGATTGCCATAGGGAAATGCCCCAGTTAGCGTTGCTAACTTCGTTGTTCGTTACATTATTCAAGTTAGAATTCACCAAGCCTATTCCCACTCCACAATTAGAGATAGAATTGTTATCCATCACACTGTTGTGTGTTGAGTTTAGATAAGTTCCTATCGTATTATTGTTGCAGATATTATCTGAGATGTCGCAGTGTTCCACATCTGCAAGATAAATTCCAGAGGTGTAATCTCCCGCTGCTGCATTCTCAATCGTGAATCCACTTAGTTTTACGTGATTTGCTGTTATTTCAAATACATGGTCATCCGGGATTGCAGCCGGAACAATCGTTGACGCAGAGCCGTTTTCAGATTGAATAGTTAAATGGTTTACGTTCACATTCACATTTTCGGTGTAAGTGCCATCCCTCACGATGATGACATCGCCAGGGTTTGCCGCATCCACCGCCGCTTGAAATGATTCGCCGGGATTGACATAATGCGTTGTTGCGGATGCGCATCCAATGCTTACGCTTACGAACACCAGCGTTGCAAATAGAACAGCAAATATCAACACCTTTCCAAATTTTCCCCTTCTTTCGATTTTCATTTTGCGTTTCACCATCCCATATGCCACATCTTCAGTGTTCATATTTAAGCTTTTCGCTTTTGAGATTTAGGTTAGCATGAAGGGGTTAGCTTTACAGTGGAGAATAGAATATTTGTATTTTTCAACCACCCTCTATTCTTCGCTTTGGAGTTGAAGAGCAAAAAAGAAAAATGGGGAAGAAAAAAATCCCCTCTTTACACCTTGTCATCCTATAAATGCCCTGCGCCATTTGCAATAATGTTTAATGTGCGCTTCTTAGCCCTCCCGGAATCTGGCTCTGGTACGTCAACTTTCCATTGCATTTTAATAGTATGTTCTCCTGCTGGTAACTTTTTCACATAGAAATTAAAAGCACGTGATCCTGGACTCCCTTTTGCAAATTTTACGGGACCCGGTGCCGCCTGTTCTCCGTCAACTAAACATCTTATGAATATTGTGGGGTTTTCGGGTGTTCCACATCCTGCGCTAAACATTATCACCAAATCGGTTGGAAGAGGTGTCTTTATTTTCATCGAGGTATTCGGCATATCAACCCAGTCAGTCGAAGATGTTGTAATCTCATCTGTAGCCGACCGTGACCACATATCGGTGTAAATTACCGACCAGATACCCAACTCTCCTGACTGAGTTGCTTCTATTAACTGATTTATATCTTCCTGATTGAGGATAATCGAGTCATCCTCTGCCATCACTGATGCCGCAATCACAGAACCAGAGAGCAGTATTATCGCTGCTATCACTACTAACACAATCTTCCTTATTTTATGTTCCATTTTTTCTGCTATCACCCCCTCCTGCCTGTTTTTTAATCCGTCATAACCGACAGGCGTTATGACATCATTTCTAACAACGCTTATTCACGTCTTTCCCTCAAAGTCTATCTCAACGGTAGTCTGTTCCAGTACTTCTGTAATCTCCTCTGTCTGGGTTCTTGTAGAAACAAACGCCCATTCCGCGGTATCTTCGCTGATTATTTCCCCTGTAAATGGATCTGAAAGTTTGGCGTGCCACGTGTATGTCCCAGCAGGAATACTTGGCAGTCTGAACACCTTGAAGTTGGGATTGCAGTAATCGAGCCCTATAGGAAGAGTAACTGTGCTGTCTATCAATGTGAACGTACCACCTGTCGGCATCTCTAAGTAGATATTCAGGCTAACTCTCTGCAGAGAATCCAATGGGTTCTTGACATCCAAGCCAAGATGCATTCTTTCGCCTGCTGTATAGCTTGTTTTGTCCGTGTAAATGGAAATAGTTGGTCTTACTGGTACTAACGGTAAATAATCTCCACCATTTATTATACAGCCAAAGGAATCGTATGGTAGTAAGGTATCTCCAAGTCCATCGCCATCCAAATCCTCGCCAGCGTAATCGCTCCAGTAGTTCCCACCTAACCAAGAACCACCGATGATGTTTGTCCCTGCAGTCTTCGCGATGTTCCAGATGTTGTTTCCATCATCGTGAGCATTGTTCGTGTTGTTAAAGTAATTATTGTAGATGAGATTATTGTTCGAATCTCGCAGGTTGATGCCTTTGTATCCGTTCGAGTTTGCAGTGTTGCTCGTCAGCGTGTTGTTGCTTGAATTCCGCGGGCAGATGCCATGGCGGTCGTTTGAGTTTGCGGTGTTGCACATCAGCATGTTGTAATTGCTCGAATACCGCAGGTTGATGCCGTGGCGGTTGTTCAAGCAGGTATTCTTCGTCAGCGTATTGTAGCTCGAAGAACTCAGGTAGATTCCGCTGTAGTTGTTCGAGTTCACAGTGTTGTTAGTAACGGTATTGTTGCGTGACTCCCATAACAAGTGAATGCCACTGTGGTTGTTCTCATTCGCAGTGTTATTCGTAATGGTATTATTGTTCGAATAATCCAAGCAGATACCACCCTCGTTGTTCAAGTTTGCAGTGTTATTTGTAACTGTGTTGTTGCATGACTCCCACAAGATGATGCCATCGTAATAGTTTGAAGAAATATTATTGTTGGAAAGGGAATTATTGCGGCAATTTTCCAACCTGATACCGCCGCCATCCGAGCTGTTTGAGATATTGTTATTTGTTATGATATTGCTGTTACTATCCTCTAAATAAATACCCATTTGAGCATTGTTTGACACTATATTGTCCATTACGGTATTGTAACTTGACCAATCTAAGTAGATGCCGTCTTCGCCACTGTTTGATACGATATTGCCTTTTATAAAGTTGTTATCGGACGCATATAAGGAAATACCACCTTCTCCATCCACTCCGGTATTATTGATTGCGACGTTCTTGGTTATGTTGTTATCGGAAGAATGTTCGTCAAGGAATATTCCTACTCCTAAGTTATTCGATGCAATGTTATTGTTTATGCTGTTATCCGAAGATTCCCCGAGATAGATTCCAGCCCAGTTGTTCGAACAGTTGTTGTTCGCGATTAGGTTGTTGCTCGAAGAAGATAAGTGGATACCATCGTCATTGTACGAAGCTGTGTTATAAGCAATATTGCAAGAATCCGCACAAAGATATATTCCCGCCTTTCCATAACCGTTCGCACCCTTAACCGTGAATCCCCCTATGTTCACATAGTCAGCAGTGATCTCAAAGACGTGGTCGCTTGTGCTTGCTGCTTCAACCATCGTTGAAGCAGCTCCATTCTCGGAGCGAATCGTTAATCGCTTGTTCACATTTATGTTTTCGGTGTATATCCCATCCCTCACGATGATGACATCGCCAGGGTTTGCCGCATCTATCGCTGCTTGGATTGATTCGCCGGGATTAACATAAATCGTTGCTGCGGATACGGTGCCAATACCGACACTTACGAATGCCAGCGTTGCAAATAGAATCACAAATGCCAATGCCTTTCGCTTTCCAATTTTTTCCCTCCTTTTGCTTTTCATTTTTTCCTTTTCCACCTCCTGCAAATGTCCGAAAAAAATTAAAAAGAAATAGAGTTTTAAGCAAGGAACTCTACTCCTTAACGATTTTCATTATTTCTTTTGCGATTTCTTCTGGCAGTGTTTCACCTTGGGCTTGAACCATTTCAGATGGTAATTCCACCCTTTCAATTGCTCCGGTTATTTCTTCTGCAATTTCCGATGGCATCGTTTCCTCTTGAAGCTTTTTACCTGGCACATATCTCCAATTCGCAGTGTCCCAGTCAATAATCTCGTATGTTGTAGTGTTGAGCAGCGCCACAAAAAATCTTGCATTGAAGCTGTGAGGTCCCCAGTCGCCTATATGCAAAGGGATGTCATAAGATTCATCGAAGCCCGCTGGTAAAGGAAACTGGATAGCCCATATACGAATCCAATACCCGTAGTCAGGCAGTCCAAAGTACCATAAGAAATATGTATCCACACTGCGGTCTAATGGATTCTCAAAGTAAATCGTGGTGATCATAATGTCACTTGGAGAATAGCTATATTTGTCTGTGTATATGGAAACCATTGGTTTTAGAGTATATGGACTCATCAGCGGATACTCATCCTTTGCGCCTGTGCCGCCCTGTATGTAATAAGGAGCATCACCAATTCCATCGCTTCCAAGTATATCCTGATTCGTTCCATCGTAATAATCACTTCCTGTGTAGTCGCTCCAGTAGTTGCCGCCGCTGGGGTAGCCGTTATCCCAGGAATTAACTCCGTCATCGTATGCTTGGTTGGCGTTGTTTATAAGGCTGTTATGATGGAAGAGATTATTATGCGAAAATTCTACATAGATACCATGGTTATTGTTTGAGATAGTATTGTTAGCTATTTGGTTATTGGTGGCAGTGTTGCGTAATGCTATGCCCTGATTGCAACTGGTTATATTATTACTTAGAATATTGTTATCATTTGAACTCCAATCTAAATGAATACCCAAATTATTTGAATATATCGTATTATTTTGGATTAGATTATTAGAAGCATTGTTTGTAGCAATACCCCATTCATTTAAGTAAGCTATGTTGTTATATATCACGTTGTTGGTGCTTCTTATAGCGTCTATACTGCCGCATGCAGCATTGTCATGGACTATGTTATCGTAAACCGTATTATTCCTGCCACCTTCTAAAACAATTCCTCTGTCACCGCTAAAAGATACAGTGTTGCCGTAAACGCTTGAATCTTGAGAAGCTTGGATAAGTATGCCTCTATATCCATTATGTGAAACAGAATTACGGGAGATTGTATTATTATTGGATTGGTCTACAAATATACCCGTCCTGGTATTATATGAAATGATGTTATTTAATATGGTATATTGATATTAGAAATAGATTGAAGAGAGTCGTTGATGACTTCTATTTTATATAATTTCGGATCATTCCAAGATTCTTGTGTTCTGTGAAGAACCCACAAATAGTTTCCATCATGTGCTATAGCCTCACCTCCAAATGCAGCAGCATATATTTCACCGACCAGTTTTCCTTGCTTATCAAATTTCCGAATCCCACGACCAGAAGGGGTTATCCAGAAATATTGCCCATCAAAAGTTATACTTGCACCACCGGTTTTTTCCAGTTCGATAATATCGATTAAGTTCCCTTGCCTATCTACCTTATAAAGCTCGTTTAGATTCAGCCAGTTAACAAGGTAAAGATATTGGCCGTCCCAAGCAATCCCAGAAGAACCACTTCCCATTTCCGGTATTTTAAAAGATGAAACAATTTTGTCCGTTTCTGGGTCAATCTCGAAAACTTCCTTTTTCGTAAAATCATTAACCCATAAATGTTGACCGTCAAAAGCGACTCCACGGTCTTGAGCAATTCCGTGATCTTCGAGAGAGGCAACAATTTCACCTGTTTCGGGGTCAACTTTAACAAAATCACCGGCGCCAGCATGTTTGGTTCGCCAGAGATACTCCCCATCCCAAGCAAGTGACCATCCAAAGCCATGCTCACCAAAACCTTCTTCCTCTCCACAAATCTTTTTTACAACCCTTCTTGTTTCGTCTTCATCCGCATAAACATAAGGAAATTTGTCCTCAGGATCACCGGGGATGTATTCTAACTCCGTTTTCTTGACATCTTGATAATCAAAAACTGGTTCCTGGAAGTCTACACTTTCTTCGCTCAGAAAAGGCTCAAACGATATTTCTGTGTCAGAATGAATCTTTTTTATAATATCGCTTTTATTTGTTGTACCCCACCAATTCTCTTTTAAATTAACTTCTTGCATCGAGTGAATCTCTATGTTTATTGTGTTGTTGTAAATATCGTTGTTATTTGCGATTAATCTGCTTCCGAAGGAGCTTATTCCAATTCCACAATTCCTTATTTTATTGAAAGAAAGATTTCCGGTCGAATTAACATAAAAATGTAACCCTTGGCTACTAATATTCTCTATTAAATTGTTTCTTAACACTGAATCACTAAAATCATCAAAAGTGATGCCAAATTTAGTATTATTAATGAGGTTTTTTTCTATGAGTGCTTTCGTTGCCTCGCCGTGAATCCCTGACTTTTGATTATTAATAATTTTGTTATTTCGTATGATGACATCATTAAATTGTTCCATCGCTATACCGTTAAAACCTGTGCCATAAATTGTGTTATTTTCTATAACAACATTTGACCTTTCCATGTAGATCCCTTCAGCAGTTATCCATCTCACGATTGAATCTGCTACCGTGCCAGAAGATGTCCAGAATCGAATGCCTATGAAGGCATACTCCACAATGGAATATTTGATGATGTTTTCTTCGTTGCTATTCTGAATGACAATCCCTACCCAGTCTCCATTTATAGGGTCTTCAGCATCGGATGTAAACCAAATTGGGTTTTCTGGCATGCCCGTAGAATTTAAAGTGCCAGAGATAATCAGACCAAGTCTTTTCCAAGGTTCTTTGTAACCCCTATAATGTTTGAATTTGATAACTGTACCTGGCTCAATATTAAGTGTGACACCTTCAGGCACTATTATAGTTCCGTTAATGAGTTTAACCCCAGACCAAGTTTCATTTTGAGTCAAAGTTCTTGTGGTATCAAGTGGTGCATTCACATGAATGCCGTTGCTTCCATTTTTCACTGTGAACCCACTAATTACACAATTACCAGCATTTATAGAGACACCCGCTCTACTCCCGTCACCATTAATGATCGTGGTATTTCTATCCTCTCCCGTGAGTATCAGCGACTTGTCCACAACTACATTTTCAAAATAAGTCCCATTATAGACAAAAATAGTATCACCAGATGAAGCAGCGTCTACTGCCGCTTGAATCGATTCATCCGGGTAAACATAATGCGTTGCCGCGGAAGCGTATCCAACACCTACAAATGCCAGCGCTACGAATAGAACTGCAAATATCAATGCCTTTCCCTTTAGCTTCTTAAATTTTACCCTTCTTTTGCTTTTCATCTTTTAGCTTTTTCACCTCCTGCAAATGTCCGAGAAAAATAAAAAGGAGCAGAGTTTTAAGCAGGTAACTATAACTCTACTCCTTAACGATTTTTATTATTTTCCGTTGCGATTTCTACATGGACTGGCATTGTTTCACCCTGTGCTCGAACCATTTCACTTGGCAATTCCACTCTTTCAATTGCTCTGGTTATTTCTTCTGTAATTTCCGATGGCATCATTTCCTCTTGACTCGTTTTGCCTGGCTCATATCTCCAATTCGCTGTGTCCCAGTCAATAATCTCGTATGTTGTGGTGTTGAGCAGCGCCACAAAAAAGGTTGCATTGAAGCTGTTAGGTCCCCAGTTGCCCACATGCAAAGGAATATCATAAGATTCATCGAAGCCTGCTGGCAAAGGAAACTGGATAGCCCATATACGAGTCCAGTAGCCATAGTCCGGCAGTCCGAAGTACCATAAGAAATATGTATCTACACTGTTGTCTAATGGATTCTCAAAGTAAATCGTGGTGATCATCGTATCACTCGGGGAATACACATATTTGTCAGTGTAGATAGAAACCATTAGTTTTCGAGTATATGGACTCATCAACGGATATTTATCCTTTGCGCCTGTACCACCCTGTATGTAATAGGGAACATCTCCAATTCCATCGCTTCCTGGTATATCCTGATTCACTCCATCGTAATAATCACTTCCCGTGTAATCGCTCCAGTAATTGCCGCCGCTCGGATAGCTATTGTCCCAGGAGTTGGTGCCGGTATTGTCATGTGCATTTGGGTTATTTTTTATCAGATTGTTGTGATAAATTAGGTTGTTGTGTGACTCATCTAAGTGTATACCGCACTCGCTATTCTCTTTCACTGTATTACCTTCAATTGTATTGTCATCAGAATAATTCAAGTTAATTCCGACGTTGTTCCTGTTTGCCGTGTTGCTAGATATCTGATTGTCATCAGTAGAGATGTCGGTTAAATCGAAACCAAACTCTGAATTGCTCGATGCGGAGTTGTTGATAATCCAATTGTTCTGTGACCCATCTGCCAAAAAAATACCACTGTAGTTATTGAAACTCGCGATGTTATCTCTGATGGTGTTATTACTTGAATCTTGCATGCCGATGCCACTCTCGTTGTTCGAATTTGCCGTGTTATTAGCAACAGTGTTACCCTCGGAGTTCCACATAGCAAAACCTAGGAGATTGTTGGAATCCATTGTATTGTCACTTATCGTGTTATTATTGCACCACCCCAGCCATATTCCAACGTAGCTATTCGATGCAACATTGTTTTCCACAAGGCTATTTTTTGTAAATGCAAGGCGCAATGGGTCGCCATTGCTTACATTGTTATTCCTTATCGCGACGTTCGTGCAGCCAGCAATAGAGATATGTTTTGTATTCAAGTTATCCAGAACGAGGTCGCTTTGATTGAAGTAGAAATAGACTGGTAATCCATTTACGAGGTTTGTCGTGTCTATAACATTGTCATAATCCTTTAACGAGTTACGTCTGTAGTAGCATAAGTTTACTCTACCGTTGTTTGAGAGGTTGTTTCCGGTCAAAGTGTTCTGGGATGAAAGTTTAAGCCAGATGCCCACTTTTGAGTTATTAAATGCAAAGTTGTTTGTGATATTATTGTAAGTACAATTGTCAACTATGCAGATGCCGCTATGATTATTATTGGAAGCGATGTTGCCATTTATG
>Ga0209986_10005812_pt1 | contig 10169 bp, 7 predicted proteins | sample BlataG_FD_183168 | JGI IMG/M metagenome (GOLD analysis project Ga0209986, IMG submission 183168) | Deep subsurface microbial communities from Black Sea to uncover new lineages of life (NeLLi) - Black_00105 metaG (SPAdes) (version 2) | ecosystem: Environmental > Aquatic > Marine > Oceanic >...
CCGGTGGCGCTACCAGGTCATCATCTGAATCCGCCCTGATTACCGAGACGGTAAGCTGCGTCGCCGAATCCACCGAAACAATCTCTACCGTACCATCCAGTACCTCATCCGCAGATTGCAGATATATAACTCCGCCTGCCGAAACCTGCGCACCTACAAAGTCTGCACCGCTTGCGGTAAATGTCGTCCCGCTAAGCGTCCCCCCTGTCCCGGCTGCCAATACCTGCCCCGGCAGATGCAATTCCCCGAACAGTACCGGCTCGTATTTCAAAATATCCGCATCGTCTGAAAATTTAGCCATCTCTTTTAGCCCCCTTTTCGTGTATCTCAGCGGGGCCAGGTGCCCAAAGACCTAAGTCCTTGGACACCCCCGCCGGAACGCATTATTCTGCGCTCTTGATGCCCCCCGCTATTAGCTGGTACTCAAATCACGAATAAGCCCGTGGGCCGCCTCATTCTTAAGCTCCACGGCATACTCGCCAATCAGTTCGCCGCACTCATAGTCCCCGCTGCTTGCCAATGGCTTGAAATGAAAGCTCCGACCCGCCAAAGGCAGAACGCTAACACGGGATGAATCCAGAAACAGCACAGCATCCTGCGGCAGCCATCGCGTCGTTACAATCCTGCAAACGCCAAAATCACTCTCGTAGATACTAATCATATCAGTGAAAGTCGTTTCGCTGGCTCCGTAGCTTCTGCTGTTGGCGATAAAGGCGTTTATCTTTCGCTTCTGGAAGCCGCCGACAACAATCAGGTCAACATTCCCGTTGCTGTTTTCCCAAATCTGCCTGAGCATATAATTAATCGTTGCCTCGTCGAGGTTATCATCTGAAGGATGGCCAGTGTCGCCGTCGTGAAGAACGTTGGTCGATAGATGTGGAATAATACCCTTCATAGACCTTCTTACCGAGCCACTGCCTTCCGGATTACTCGCCGGCTGACCACCATTGATAACCGTATGTTCCAGGTCCCGAAGAAGCTCTCGAAGCCGTTCCTGCTTTTGATAATCCATCTCGTCAGCCAGCCCCAACTGGCTCGCAGCCATATCAGTTCCGCTCACCTCCACCGCAGCGGTAAATATCTGCGTGTAGTTGCCGCACCGGCTGCGATTGGTAAATCTCGCACCGGGCTTGTCCGCCCCTTCAAGAGCCGCATTACCAAGGATGTTGATTATCTGGTTGTCAGCCAGGTCCTCCGCGGTAGTGCCGCCGTATTCCCTAACCACTGTCAGCGTATTGCTGTCGATTCCGGTTACCAGCATCAATTCCTCGCTGCCTTCAACCTGAATCTGGTCGCCCACACGGAATCTGCTGCCATTATCAACCACAAAATCAGTATCGACATCCGGATCAGTATAGGTGCTGTCGTTGATTGCATCTTTGTTGGGCAAAAGTTCATCCTCAAGCCACTCGTGATGCGTACTGGTCGCCTCTCTCATCGGATCGCCTAAAGCATCCAGCAAAGGCGTCTCATAAGGTGAAATTATCCCGATTAAATCCGATACGTCCTCAGCCAACTCCGGCAGAGTCGTACCCGCTGAATATGTCGCTTTTCCTGTAAAAGCCATCTGTTTCTCTCCCTAATTTACTAATTCACTAATCATACAAAATTTCTTCGCAGTTTCAGATACTCCTGCAAATCTGTTCGATTACCTGTCGTTGCCGCTTTCTTCGCCGCCCTCTCAAGGATTGTCTGATTGTTTGTCATCCGGTCCTTCGCCCCCGCAGTCTTTTTTGCCGCCACAGTGGCGCCGGTTCCGGAGAACAGATGTTGCTTTTCTTTCTTCAACTGCTCAACCACACCGTCCAAATCCGCCTGTGTATCATCTTCTATTCTGGCCTTGGCAATTAACACAGCCGTTTCCAAATCGATTGCCCCCGTAGCAGCTAATTTCCGTATCAGCTTTTGTTCAAGCTGAATATCACTCAATTGCTCAGCCAACTTGGTAGCCTCCGATTTGGCCTCGGCCAATGCTTGAGCCAAAGTCTCAACCTTCTTCTCGGCACTCTGTGCCCTCTTGCGATACCGAATGGATTCGGACACCGGAACAAGTTTCAGGTTATCGTTTTCACCCTGTCCCGCTGCGTCTTCCGACAACATTATTTCGTCTGCGTCAATCTGACTCATAAAACCTCCTAACTAAGTGCATAAGTCATAAGTCCCCTTTTGCTCTTTTGCTCTTATGCTCTTGTGCTCTTTCGTAACCTAATTCTCTGAGCACCTGCTCAGTCGGCACGCCCAGCTCTTTCTTGATCTGGGCCTCTTTGAGCTTTTCCATCACATTTTCAGGCAGCGGGCTGGGAAAAATAATATCGACCTCTCTATCCGCCTGCCTTATCTTATAAACGTTGGCCCTATCAAGTATATCCAGAACCATCCTGGCTATTCTTCTCAGCCCATTGCCATATGTAAATTTCTTCCGCTCGGTCTTTGACAGCATCCCCATAAGTGTCAGTCTAAGCGCCACCGCACTTGTAAGGTTGCCGAGCTTGCTCTTCAAAACGCCGGCTACAAGTGGCGTTACCCCGCTCGCCTTATCCATCGCCTCTCTGATTTCCGCAATATGCATATCTTCACTTGGCGTCGCTGAATCGCCGCCGAACTCCTCGATAGTTGCCTCCGGATTGTCGGTGTACCACATCCTGCCGGGTGACACGGGCCTGTCCTCAAACCCCTCTATACCCTTGCCTAAGTACATCTTAAACGATTGGAACGTAATCCTGCTCGCCCTGTCACTCAGCCTGGTATTAAGCTCATCCTGCAGCGGTATCAGCGGCTCAACATCGCTCAGCCCCTCATAGTAGTATGGCTGAGCTATATTCTGTATATGCACCACCGGCAGAAAACCCCACGGCATCTCACCTTCCACCACCAGTTGGTTGTTCTCATACCGCTGCCACGCCGTCGCCGAAGTAATCTCCGTCACCGCAACAACCTCACGACTATCACCACCTCGCCTGCCCCCTGATATCAGTCTCGACAGAAAAGAGCTTTTCCTGTTCAGGGCGTTTCTCTTCTGGTGAAAGTGCTGCACGTAATATCTGATTTTTCTATAATCGTCCTCTTCCAGAACAGGCAGTGCTCTCGACGCTTCAATCAGTTCCAAGCCGATTGTTTGTGCTAATTGCAGCACATCTTCGAGGGAAAGACTTTGGGAGGAGGAAGAAATGTACTGTGTAATCTCATCGCCAGGCCTGACGAGACAATCGACAAAACCATACACGCTTCCGAGCACCGCCATATCCTGGAAAAATCCGATAGTACCGTTCGCCTCAAACACCGCCTTTAATATCAATTCGATTTCTCCGCGTTTTTGGCTATCCGGCGACTTGGAAACAAAACTAACCGGCTTTCCGAACAAAAAATCCACCGCCGCGTTTATCCGCCACGAAATATCGTTCTCGATTACCACCTCTTTTCGCTGCACATCTCGCAGCGCCCTTGCACCAAATACCCCCGCATTCGCCGAGTGAACCAGCCCGGTTATTCTCGCAGGCAGACCATACTCCTGTGCCTGTAGATAGCACCTGCCCAACTCGTTTACTTTCCTATCGCAAGCACCGGCGCCGCTGACATCCATCATTCGGTTCGTGTAGTATTCCCACAGCTTCGAAAAGTGCGCAGCAATATCTACCGAGCGCTCATCAACCAGCCACTCAAGGTAATCCGCGCTAAATTCGCTGTCCTCAAAGACACTAAGGTCAAATCCCATATCCTTTCCTTACTCCACTTCTTTTGAATTTCGAATTTTGGTCATTTGAATTTGTTTCGAATTTCGGATTTCGTACTTCGGATTTTCCTTTACTTCCTACCATTAGAGCTACTTGCGCGTTTGATGCGAAAAAAACGCTTGCGCCAGTGGTACTTCTTGCGCTAAGTTATTGCAGCAAAAGCAGTAAAAAATTTTTCAAAAATTCCGATTTTCCCCTCCAACTACCTGCGCTTTTGATTGAAATGAGACAATGAGCAAATGCGTAGATGAGTGAATGAGTATACGAGTAAATGACTCAAAGTGAGTATTTTTTGCTGTCATCCTGAGTCCGCCAAAGGCGGATGAAGGATCTGGCCTTAGCAAAGGATAAACGCATCAACGAACCATACGCACTATTTCCACCTTGCACCTGGGTATGGCAGCTAGAAATTTAGCACCATAGGACTTGTTGACTACGCGAGAGTCCAGAATAACCACAATACCCTTGTCTATTTTGTTTCGAATCAGTCGGCCAAAGCCCTGCTTGAATTTGATAATCGCTGACGGCAATTGATAATCATAAAAAGGATTGCCACCTTGTTCTTTTATCCGCTCAAGCCGGCCCGCCAGCAATGGCTGGTCAGGAACGGCAAACGGCAATCGAACAATAATCACATTTGAAAGCGCCTCGCCCGGCACATCAACACCTTGCCAGAAACTGTCCGTCCCAAACAAAATGCGACTGCCCTTACTCTTAAAACGCTTCAAAAGCACAGCCCTGTCGAGCCCCGCACCCTGCTGCAGCAGCTCAATATCATTCTCATCGAGCCACTCGCAAAGCCGCTCAGCAATGCTTCCGAGCATCTCATAGCTGGTAAAAAGCATAAACGCTCTGCCTTTTGTTTGCAGGATGTACTTTTTCACCACCTCAGCCGCAGCTCCAATAAAAGCTGATTCGTTCGGCTCCGGCAGGTCCTTCTCGATATAGACCGTAACTTGGCTTTCGTAATCGAACGGTGAGCCGACTTTGACCGCATCAAAATCATCCAGACCGATTCGCCCGGTAAAAAAATCAAAACCGCTTACCTCTCCCGCCGAGCCGCTGCTCAAAGTCGCACTCGTCAGTATCACCGATTCATATTTATCGAACAGACATCTCTTGACATCCTGCCCGACGTTCAGCGGAGCGCTTCTTAAACGGGTTGCTGCCCTTCTGTCACCGCTTACCTCAACCCAATAAACACAATCCGCCTGCTTCTGCATTAAAAAACAGTCTAAATCCTGTTCTAATGCTACACAGCGGTCGATGAACCGCACAATCTCAAATTTTTCATCTGCGTCTCTACTTTCCTTTGCCAGCCCGGCCAATTCCAATCGCAAACCCTTCAAATACCCACTGATTCTGTCATCAACGAAATTTCTATAGCATCTGCCGTTGGTCTCGTCCTTCGTATCCTCGTACCAGTTCCGAACCTGCTTAAAGAAGACCTTTGCCTCCTTGTCTGCTTGGCCGACCATATCAATCGCTTTCTTTGCACCCGTGTAAGCTAAAAGCCCTTTATGTGTCCGCGGATTATAAAGCCCGTCGAGCAGAAATTTGACTTTTGTATTGCTGATATTTATCCCGAAGTGGTCTTCGGCCACATGCTCGATATTATGTGCCTCATCGACAATGACAGACCGGTAATCTGGCAGCAATGATACTCCCTGTTCTTTTAGCACAAGGTCACTAAACATCAAAGCGTGGTTGCCCACAATAATATCAGCGCCCTCCAGGCGGCGCCTCGCACGCCAGTAGAAGCAGTCGCGAAAATGCGGACACTTCCTACCCCGGCAGTTACCGTGCTCACTCCTGACACTGTCCCAGACTAAACTCTTCGGCACAAACGGAATATCACTCAGCGAGCCGTCTTTGGTTTGCCCTGCCCAGTCCTTTATTGTGCGAAGCTGCGAACCGAATTCATCGAACCCCGCACCAATCGCGGGTTTGCCGCGGGCTGAACCTAAGGCGGATGCCTTGGGGTAAGCGTAAGACCAATTGGTGCGGGACCTGCGCAGCGCAAATTCAAGCCGACGTTTGCAAAGGTAATTACCCCTGCCCTTGGCCAAAACCGCCGTAAACCCTTGCGGCAGACAATCAACCAAAAACGGGATGTCCTTGTTAACTAGCTGCTCCTGAAGTGTGATGGTAAAAGTGCTGATTAGCACGGGGCCGGTCCCTCGCAAGACCAACTCTATCGCCGGGATAAGATATGCAAAGCTCTTGCCGACACCGGTGCCGGCCTCCGCAACCAGATGCCGACCGACCCTAAGTGCCTGCTGAACAGCACAGGCCATCTGTAGCTGCTGGGGCCGCTCCTCAAAACCGGCAAATGATTGCGCAATAACTCCCTTCGGAGATAGTATCTCCCTGACATCCAAGGCCCCCGAACCGGTCCTTTCACGTTGGCGGCCCTCCAAAGATCTATCAGCTCTTATCATCTCAAACCAAATTTAAATCAAAAGCGCAGGTAGTAAAAGGGAAAAAACCAAAATTTTAAAAAAGTTTAACCGGCTTTACTACAACAACTTAACTCAAAAAGTGTCGCTGACGGCAGGCCTTTTTTCGCATCAAACGCGCAAGTAGCTCCAACAGTAGAACGGCACGTATTAGTAAGAATTTGAAATATCATAACCTGGATAAAAAAATTACATGAGCTGCGCGATAAACGAGGACGAGGTAAAGGTAACCCAGTATTTAAGAGCGGTTCCCAAAATGCCCTTTATTGGGCGCCCGCAAGGCGCCGTCCCGTTTGGAGGCCCCGGAGCTGCCGTCAAAAAACAGGTAGTCTTTGCGAAGGTGGGCCTGCGCCACGCCCGGCTTGCAAAAAATATGATTATATCAGCCGAACTGCTTACGAGCTGGTTCGTTGCTATTTACGTGCGCCACAAAAACGAACCGCAAGATGCCGAAGTCGTGGGCGTCGCTACCAACGCCGAAGGTGAGAATAACCCTATTAGCGTTTTGCAAAAGCTGATTGAAAAAGTCGCGCAAAGAAATCAATCTCGACGCCGGGTGCTTGATACTCGGAACTCGTCATGCTGAGCGTAGTGAAACGAAGCGAAGCATCTGGGCTTAGCAGAGAATAAGGTATCGCAAACGATTTTGCTAATCTTTGGAGGCCAGATTCTTCGCTGCGCTCAGAATGACAAGAATCAAGAATCCTTTATTGAGAAGCTGCAATCACATCCCGGTCAGGGCTGGGGCTGGACGGCATCAATGGCTTTTCTAAGTGCAAGTACCGCCGGTGCCTCCGGCATCTTTTCGTAGGCCTCGTCGATAGCCTCTTTAGCCCGCTCAAGCCTGTCGGTTTGATAATAAATATAGCCGAGCAAAAACTGCAATTCAGCCGAGCCGCTTCTTTCCTGCCATTGCTCGATATCGGCTATCCTGCTCTCGACCCCATCTATGTCGCCTATCATAGCCCCAATGTCGATTTTGAACCGTGCATATTCAGGAAAAATTTCCAAAGCCCTGGAAAGAAACAGCGCACTGCTCATATATTCACCGGCGGCAAATAACGCATAGCTCTTACCCGCATAGGCAAGCGGGTCACCCGGCTTATAAATCGACGCCAGAGTATAAGTGTCTGCAGCCAGATAATACCTGCCCTGCTTAAGATACGTCTCCGCAGCCCTGAGGTGTTGATTGAATTTATCTTGCGAGAACGAAGCAAAACTCTTGTATGAACCCATAATACCCTTAGCTCTGGCAACAGATAAACTGACTACAGAAAGTTCATCATCCTGATAACTCTCCGGTCGATAATCTTTCGCTTCATAACCTTCCAGTTCTTGCAACTCATAACTTTCTTCTTCGTAACTCTCCTCGCTTGCTTGCCTATCATCCCTGGCAGCTTCTCCGAATAGTTGAGGCCGTCTAGTTCCGGCTGCGACGGACTCGCTGCTCGACGAAACTTCATGCTCGAGAATCGAATCTATCCGCTGCTTCATCTGCTCGTAAACATCCGGACCGAACCCGTCAAGCTGCTTATCGATACTCGATACCAGATACTCGGTGCTCGTAGCCGGTGAATCGAGAGGGATTGTCTCCGTCGTAATCCAGCCAAGGTCGGACTGACCGGTCACGCTTTCCTCCAGTTCAGCCGCCTTCTCGCTCACCTGCCTTAGGTCCCGCCGGAACTGCTCGATCTGAGCCTGGGAGGATAGGTCCCCGCCTTGCAAGAGCCCGCCTGGGGTCTCCTGCCCTTGCTTTAGCAGGGGTAAACTCGTCTCCCCGAAGGCAGGCATTGCTTTCTCCGGCTCCTGCGGTGTCGTCGACACCCCGGACTTAATCCGGGGCGACAAACGACTATAAGAGGGACCCCGCGCTGCAGGAACCGAAACAGAAGTCTCATAGCCGGACAAAGTCTGCTTCTTCGCCAGGGACGGCAAAGTCTCAACAACATCGGGTTCTGTAACTCGACCACCAATCATTGTAGTACGTCCCGCATCATACGCCATTGGTGCCGGAAAGACACCAGAGTAGCCGGGCCTTGTAGTAGCTACCGTCCCCGAGCGAGAATAATACGGTTCGAATGTCCCGGAGAAACGACCAATATTTCCTGACCCCGCCGAACGCCTCAGAAAAGAATCAAGTGGCAATGAACCAAGCGGCGCTCCAAAATCCGAGCTCGACCGATACGGCACAATACCGCGAAAGTGCTTGCCGCCGCTGACATTGCCGGTAATTATCCGGTTACCGCCGGTAGCAATCGGCGAAGGACCGGGAACCAGGCCAGAGCGAATACTGCTTGGCGGAACGGTACCCGGGCCAATAGGATTACCAATCGCCCAACAATCGCCCGAAAAGAAAGTAAAAAATATCACCACCATCCCGTATTTCATACGGGATAAACTTAACATTCGAGCCTTCATAATATCAAATACCTCCTATTCCTCTCGCACATGCGTTTATGCGCTTACTCATCCACTCATTCGCTCACTCGCGCTTTACGCTTCTGCTATACTTCGGCCTTTCTGCCCAGCTAAGTTTTGTCGCCAGAGTATCCCACTGCGTCCGCAGCGGATTATTCACCACCAAAAAATCGCCTTTATGTCTTTCGACTCTCACCACATCATCAATTGACATCCTGCACGAAACCTGACCATCGATCGAAACAGTTGTGCCCTTATTTACTCGTACGCCAAAGACCTCCACCTTGCTATCGGCATTGATGACTATCGGCCGGAAGCTCAACGAATGAGGGCAAATCGGCGTGATAACCATTGCCTCCATTCTACCCGACAGTATTGGCCCACCCGCCGAGAGATTATAAGCCGTCGAACCTGTCGGCGTAGAAATTACGAGGCCATCACTTATACAGCCGGCAAGCGGCTGACCATCCACCGATATCTTCAGTTCAACCGTTCTAAAGGGTGGCCCCGCCGTAATAAAGACATCGTTGATAGCTGCCGAGCAGAATTTCTGGGTCCCCAAACGCCCTTTATCGCATTTGGAGTCCCTCTCCCGGCCATCTCCGAAAATCCTACAGCCAAGCATCATCCTTTTTTCAATAAGGGCCTTTCCTGATGTTATACGTTGAAAAAATTCCTTAAGTTCACCTATGCTAAATTCCGCTAAAAAACCTAACTTGCCGAGGTTGACGCCTATCACTGGCACATTACTCTGACTTAAACTCCTCGCAACCGAGATAATGGTTCCATCGCCGCCAAAGACAACCGCAAAATCACACTTTTTTAAAATATCGGGCGTGCAGTTCTCGACGCCGCAACTGGCCACTATCTCAGCCTTGCCTTTCGCAAAGTCGGTAAATTCCTCAATCACCTCACTGCCGGCGCGCCGGGAAACCTTTTCCGGATCGCCAAAAATTACCAATCTGGGCAATTTCATATCTTGCATTCCGTCTCTCGCCCCTCTTCTGTCTTCTGTCCTCTGTCTTCTGTCCTCTGTCCAAGCATCTCTCTTGCCGTCTCCACTATTTTATCGGCATTTATACCCGCCTCCATAAGTTGAGCGTTGCGAAAATCGTGCTTTATAAACCTCCTCGGCGCTCCAAGCACCCTTACCCGCTTCGTAATTGCCCCCTTCAAGGCAGCCTCCTCAAGCACGGCTGAGCCAAACCCGCAGGCGCAGGCGCCGTCCTCTACCGTTATTATACCTTTGCCCTCATCCAGCAGGGAAACGATTCTTTCATCTACAGGAGCAGCAAACCGGGCATTTATCACATCAACCATAATTGCGTCTTTAGCCAGCAGCGCAGCCGCCTCCAATGCCTCTGTCAACACACTGCCGTAGGCAACTATCGCAATAGCTGAATCCTTGCTCTTTTTAATAGTCACGCTTTTGCCAAGCTTAAACGGCCTGGCACAAGCAGCTCTGACAAACTTCTTTGCCGGAACAAAGTCTTTCGGATACCTGATAACAACCGGTCTATCTTCGCCCAGAGCAAATTCCAAAGCCAGTTTCAGCTCAACC
>Ga0209986_10005813_pt1 | contig 10168 bp, 6 predicted proteins | sample BlataG_FD_183168 | JGI IMG/M metagenome (GOLD analysis project Ga0209986, IMG submission 183168) | Deep subsurface microbial communities from Black Sea to uncover new lineages of life (NeLLi) - Black_00105 metaG (SPAdes) (version 2) | ecosystem: Environmental > Aquatic > Marine > Oceanic >...
AGCAAAAGCGGCGAGGGACATCCTTGAAAGTGAAGCGGTGGTTTCGGAGCTGTATGTCGAAAAGGAAAAAACACAGGAGAGCACAAATGAGCTGCATAGAGAAGTAGAGACGCTGATAGAAGAACAGAGACAAACAGAACAGCTTATCCGGCAGAAGCGAGCAGAAAAAAGCGAGATGGAGACAGCGATAGGGGAACTGAAAATAGAAGCAGGCCAATTAGAGGTAAAGGGACAGGGTCTGGTTGAAAGGGTTCAGGAGGAATTGCAGATTGATTTGGTAGCGGCCTATGAAGATTACAAGCAAGGCGAAGTCGACTGGGAGAAGGTGAGAGAAGAAATCATAGAGCTTCGAGCGAAAATCGAACGGCTGGGCAACGTTAATCTTGACGCGATAGACGAGCAGGAAAGCCTGGAGCAGCGTTATGAGTTTTTGAGTCAACAGGTGGAAGATTTGAATGTCAGCCGGGCGCAATTACAGCAATTGATAAACCGTCTTAACAAACAGAGCAGAGAGAAATTCAGGGAGACCTTCGAAGAAATCCGAGTTCACTTCCAGGAGGTCTTCCGGAGGCTGTTCGGCGGAGGTAAGGCGGACATATACCTCGAAGAAGCCGAGGACATCCTGGAGGCGGGAGTGGAGATAATGGCGCGTCCGCCCGGCAAGCAAACAAGGAGTATTTCATTGCTTAGCGGCGGCGAAAAGTCGCTGACAGCCATTGCCCTGCTGTTTGCGATTTTCAAGACAAAACCATCGCCTTTCTGCTTCCTCGATGAAATAGACGCAGCCCTCGATGAAGCAAATAACGAGCGGTTCAATATGATGGTTCGGGAATTTCAGAAGGATTCGCAGTTTATTATTATTACGCACGCCAAGCGCACGATGAGTATTGCGGACGTTCTGTTCGGTATAACGATGCAGACGAAGGGGGTCAGTAAGAAGATAAGCGTCCGATTCGATAAGTTTGAAGAGGAAGAGGAAACGGCAGCGGTGGCGTAGTGGTCTGTAACACGATAAATGCCTGGTGGTTACTGGAAGTTGCTCCGAACCATCCCCAAGCTCGTCCCGATTTTTCGAGACTCACTTGAGGCTGCCACTCCCTTGGGGACACCTTATGGCGCCATCAAATTAGATTTTGCAGAATAACAGTTCGTGGCTTGTGATTCGTAAGGAAACTGATGAAGAAGTGCCCCTTTTGCGCAGAGGAGATTCAGGATGAGGCGGTGAAGTGCCGTTTTTGCGGCGAGTTTCTTGAGAAATCCAGCCGGCCGGGAACAAAATGGTATTTCAATACTGCTAATATTGTAATTTCCTTTCTTTTCGTAGGCCCATTCGCCCTGCCGTTTGTATGGTTTCACCCACGTTATAAAAATACTACCAAGATTACGGTCACAGTTATCGTTGGCCTGATCACTGCTTTATTTATTATTCTCCTAATAAAGTTAGTTCCTAAAATATGGGAATACTACTCTCAGTTAGGAGAATTAACGAAGCAACTGTAGCAACGACATACCGATTTCATTTCGTATTGCGTATTGCGTCTTGCGTATATCGTATTTTGGAGTGGAGCCATCCCCAAGCTGCGCTTGAGGCTGCGACCCATCGATAAGTGACCTTGTGATTCACTAATATACTTGTGTACGTTCGATTCTTAGACTCGATAAGCGAGATGGGGATTAATTGACCTCGTAGTGCGTCCATTCTTTGTGTTTTCAGTATTTGTTGTTATTAAACCAAATCACGTGAGCGAAAGCTCCTTGTGTACAGCTAAGCCTCATTTGCATTAGTACTTTGGTGTCCGGAGCTTTTTAGCTAAATACGAGTTGACTTGTAAAAGAACACGAAAAATGATAATATGCATATAGGACAAGGATGCGAAGGATATGGAAGAGCAGTTCAAACGAGAGACTGACGGTCTGGAAAGGTCGTGGGGCCGGCATGACCAGGAAGTGCTGCGCAGCTATCTGGTGCAGGATGTGGAAGACCCACGGATCAATATACAGAGCATCCTTACTCGACATTTCCTTATCGAGCGGATATTCGGGGAGCGATTCGCAGAACTGATGGAGCAGGAGCTGCGGTTTGGCCTGGTTGTAAACTGGCTGCTGAGGCTTCCGGATGCATCGGTTTCGGCAAGGAGGCTTCATGCGGTATTGGACGCCCTGCTGGATGGGAAGGACAAAGCGGAGGGGGTAAAGATTCCGGGGTATGTATCAGAGGCGTTCGGCGGGTTGGCGGTGCCGAACTATATATGCGATTTGCTTAACTGGGCCCCGGTAGAGAGTACGGATGTGCCAATCCCAGAGTATCTTATGAAGACGTTCCAAAAGATCTGGCAAGAGGTGCTGGAGGGTGAGCGGGCCGAGTGGATTTCCGTCGTGGAACCGGGGTGCGGGTCGGCCAACGACTACCGGTTTATCGAGGATTACGGCATGGGGCGGTTTCTTGACTATACCGGCTTTGACCTGTGCGAAAAAAACGTTCGCAACGCGAAGCAGATGTTCCCAAATGTACGCTTCGAGGCGGGCAATATTCTTGAGATTGATGCGCCGGACGATGCTTTCGATTACTGTTTCATACATGATGTGTTTGAACACCTGTCAGTCGAGGCGATGGAGGCCGCTGTCGCCGAAATTTGCCGTGTTACAAGGCAAGATGTCTGCGCCGGGTTCTTCAATATGTATGCCGGTGAGGAGCATGTCGTCAAGGCTGTTGATGACTACCACTGGAATAAGCTGAGTATGGGCAGGACGAAGGCAATCTTCGAACGATATGCCTCCTGTGTGCAGGTCATTCATATCGATGCGTTTTTGAAATCACAATTCAACTGTAGTGATACCCACAACAAAGGTGCTTACACGTTTGTTGTCAGGATGTGAGGTTTAGGATAGAGGCAAGTTGGGTGTGGCACCATTTCTTCGGGTCGAGGAGGCTGGAAAGCCGCTGAATTACGAAAAGAACAATAAGACGGGTGTTTTTCAATTTGGCAGTTGAAAGTCGGCGTGATTGTTTGTAGAATGCGTCATTCTTTTTGTGGATATTTAGACGGGTAAATGACCCCCAGTGATGCTGGGGGCTAAAACAACCCCGCAATAAATTGCGGGGCTAAATACTCTGGATTCCTGCTTTCGCAGGAATGACAAAAAGTGAAAGGGAATGACAAAAAGGGAGAGGGAATGACAAAAAGGGAGAGGGAATGACAAAGAGAAAGACGTAGATGACGGAAAGAGTTGACAAGCATATATTGAAGAACGGGATGGTTCTTGTCGGCGAGCCGATGGAGGCGGTAGAGTCTGTGGCGTTTGGTTTTATGCTTCCGGCGGGAGCGGCGAGGCTTCCGGAGGGCTGTTGCGGGGCCGGCAGCGTTATCGCCGACTGGATTTTCAGAGGCGCGGGCGAGAGGGACAACAGGCAGCTCGGGGATGCACTTGATGGATTAGGGCTGCATCGCGGCAGCTCGGTGGGCAGCTCGCACATAAGCGTTGGAGCGGCGCTGGAAGCGGAGAACTTAGCGGAGGCTTTGGATTTGTATGCTGATATTATTCTCGAACCGCACTTGAAAGATGACCAATTTGAATTGGCGAGGCAATTGGCAATTGATGTGGTCCACTCTTTAGACGACGACCCGCGGCAAAAGGTCATGCTAAAACTTCGAGAGAAATTTTATCCGAGTCCTTTGGGACGCAGCACTATAGGAAATATCGAAGAGTTGACAGAGTTGACTGCAAAAGAGACAGAGAAGATTGTGAAGAAGAATTTTAATTTTTCTGAGACGATTTTTGCCATTGCGGGTAAATACGATTTCGACGCCGTTTGCCGACAAATGGAAGATTTGTTCATCAAGAGTATCGGAAATCGAGCATCGAGTATCGACCATCCCCAAGCTGCGCTTGAGGCTGCCACACTTCGAGGGACGAAGGACAAAGGACGAGGGATGAGTAAATATACCCATATAAACAATGACGGAGCACAGGTGCATATCGGTTTGATGACCGAGACGGTTAAGCCGACCGAAGAGGACTATTACGATGCGAGAGTGGCGGTATCGATTCTTTCGGGTGGGATGAGCGCCAGATTGTTTACGGAGGTAAGGGAAAAGCGAGGGCTGTGTTATGCAATCGGGGCGCGATATCATGGTTTGAAAGAGGCGGCGGGCATGATGTGCTACGCGGGGACGACGCCGGAAAAGGGACAGGAAACGCTCGATGTCATAATCGGCGAATTCGACCGGCTCAGTGAGGGAATCAGCGAAGAAGAAATTCAGCGAGCGAAGGTGGGCCTGAAATCAGCGTTGATTCTGCAAAGTGAATCGTCGAGCAGCCGGGCCGGTGGGATTGCGGGCGACTATTATATGTACGGCAGGGTCCGGAGCCTGGATGAAATCAAAAACAAGGTTGAAGAAACCAGCGTGGATTCTGTTTTGGTGTTTTTGCGAAATAATAAGTTCAAAGATTATACGGTAGTGACAATCGGTCCAAAGGAAGTGACTGTTAAAAAGCTGTAATAAAATGATGCTTTTGGTTGTTGGAAGCACGAGATTGCCACGCGAACCTACGGTTCGCTCGCAATGACAGAATTTTTGTTAGAGAGTTTAAGTAAAGCCAGGTATGGAATTCAAGAAGAAACAATTAGCAAACGGTTTATGTGTGATTGGGGAGGTCAACAAGTCCGCGAAATCGGCGGCGGTGGGATTTTTCGTTAAAACCGGCTCGCGGGATGAGAGTCAGCAAATAAACGGCGTGTCGCATTTCCTGGAACATATGCTGTTTAAAGGCACAGAGAAGCTGAACGCGTTTGAAGTCAGTGAGGCGTTCGACCGGACGGGGGCGGAATTCAACGCCGCTACCGGTGAGGAATATACTATTTTTTACGCCAGGGTCCTGCCGGAATATCTACAAGAGATAACTGAGCTGTGGACAGAATTGATGAGGCCAGCCCTTCGAGACGACGATTTCGACATCGAAAAAAACGTAATCAAAGAAGAAATTGCGATGTATAAAGACCTGCCGAGCTTCGATGTTATGGAAAGATGCAGAAGCCTGCACTTCGACGGGCATCCGTGCGGCAATAGTGTGCTCGGCAGTGAAGAGAGTATTACGAATTTGACTTCCAAAGAAATGCGGGATTACTTTACCAACCGCTACGCTCCGAATAATATGGTGTTGGCGTGTGCGGGTAATTTTGATTGGGACCAGATATGTTCAATTGGGAAGAAATCCTGCAGTGAGTGGGAAAGGCAGGATGCCGGCAGAGAGCTGGGACATTGTTCGGGCAGCAAAAAGAAGAATCGCGTAGAAAAGGCAAATCTGTCCCGCGAACATATATGCCTGATGAGTCCGAGCGTGTCCGTTCAAGACCCGAGGCGATTTGCGGCTTCATTATTGGGAGTCATTGTCGGTGATGATGTCGGCTCGCGGTATTTCTGGGAGCTTGTTGACAAGGCGCTGGCGGAGGCGGCAGCGATGCAATATGGAGCTATGGATGGAACGGGGGTGTTTCACAGCTATATCCGCTGCAGCAGTGAGAACGTGCCGAAAGTGCTTGATACAATCAAAGGGATTTTCAGTAGTCTCTCAAAGAATGGGATAAGCGAAGAAGAATTGCAAAAGGCAAAGAACAAGACTTTAAGCGCATTGGTGATAAAGAATGAGCTGCCGATGGGCCGACTGCTTGACCTGGGCTTTAACTGGATATACTTAGAGCAGTATCGCACTATCGAAGAAGATATAAGTTCTATAAAAGCTGTTACCGTAGACGATGTTCATTCGCTGATAGAGCAATTTGACTTGGGCGAATTCACACAACTATCAATAGGGCCGGTACAGGATAGAGGACAGAAGACAGATGACAGAGGACAGCAAACAGACTCTGATTTCTGATCTATTCTGAGAAAATTGAGCAAGGAGGTAAAGATATGTATCAGCCAACAAGAAGAGAGTTTCTCAAGAGAATGGGCTTAGCTGCGGCGTCGGCTGGTACGGTTTCGGTATTGCCGGGCTGCGGCGGCGTGAGCCAGAAGATGGGGAGGCAAAGAAGGCGGCCAAACGTTATTCTCGTTATCACCGACGACCAGGGTTATGGTGACTTGGGATGTCATGGCAATTCTATAATCCAAACGCCGAATCTCGACGAGCTATATACGCAGAGCATTCGTCTGACTGATTTTCATGTCGATCCGACCTGTTCACCTACACGTTCGGCCCTGATGACCGGGCATTACTCGACGCGGACGGGTGTTTGGCATACGATTATGGGCCGGTCGCTTTTAGGCAAGCATGAAGTGACGATGGCGGATGTTTTCTCGGCGAGCGGGTACCAGACGGGCATCTTCGGCAAGTGGCACCTGGGGGACAACTACCCGTTTCGGCCACAGGACCGAGGGTTCGGCGAGGTGCTCATTCACGGTGGAGGCGGAGTCGGGCAGGGACCGGACTACTGGGGTAACGATTACTTCGATGATACGTACCAGCATAACAGTGAGTTTAAGAAGTTCTCCGGCTACTGTACCGATGTGTGGTTTGATGGTGCGATTAAATTTATTGAAGCCAATAAGGAGCGGCCATTCTTTTGTTACCTTACTACTAATGCGCCACATGGGCCCTATCTTGTCGCTGAAAAATACAAGAAGATGTACGAGGGCAATAAGGACGTTCCCAACGCCGCCTTCTATGGGATGATTACCAATATTGATGAGAACATGGGGCGGCTTGTGAAGAAACTGAAAGTGTTGGGTCTTGAAAAAGATACGATTCTTATCTTTATGACTGACAATGGCACGGCGGCGGGTTTTCGCCGGGGCGTGGGATTCAACGCAGGTATGCGAGGCGCCAAGGGAAGCGAGTACGACGGCGGGCACAGAGTACCGTGTTTTATTCGCTGGCCCGGCGGTGGATTGGAGGGAGGCCGGGACGTCGACCGGCTGACGGCACATATCGATATGCTGCCGACACTGATTGGTTTGTGCGGATTAAAGAAACCGCGGGGCGTCAAGTTCGATGGCACCAGCCTCGTGCCTGTGCTGAAGAATGAGAGCTTCAGATGGCTTGAACGTACGTTACTGGTCCACTCGCAGCGGATTGAATATCCTGAGAAGTGGCGGAAGAGTGCGGTGATGACGGACCGATGGCGGCTGGTCAACGGCAAGGAGCTTTATGATATCAAGGCCGACCCCGGCCAGAAGAACAACATTGCCGACGAACATCCGAAGGTCGTTGAGAAACTGCGCGAGGCTTATGAAGAGTGGTGGGCGGACCTGTCCAAGGGCTTCGATGAGTACTGTGAGACAATTATTGGGTCGGATAAAGAAAATCCGGTGCGGCTGATGTCTCACGACTGGCACACTCCAAGAGTGCCGTGGCATCAGGGGTCGGTGCGCAGTGGGATGGAGGCGAACGGTTTCTGGGCGGTGGAGGTCGAGCGCGAGGGCCGGTATGAGTTTGCGCTTAGGCGGTGGCCTGTCGAGGTTGATAAACCAATCACGGCAGCCATTGCGAAGGGCAAGGCCATAGGAGCGACCCAGGCGAGGCTCAAGATAGCAGACGTGGATGTGAGCAAGCCGGTTCCCAAAGACGCGCATGCGGTGACATTTCGGGTGCAGCTTAAAGCCGGCAAGACACGCTTGCAGACGTGGTTTACTGATGATAAAGGGACCTCACGGGGGGCATATTATGTATACGTGAAACGTTTATAGTATGGACAAGCAAACAAGAAGAGAATTCTTGAAAACGATGGGCTCGGCAGCATTTTCGGCGGGGACACTATCTGTATTGCCCGGCTGTGCAAGCGCAGGGCAAGTCGTGGGGACGGAAAGAAAGCGGCCGAACGTTGTTCTGGTCATGACCGACGACCAGGGCTGGGGTGACGTGCGGTCACACGGCAATGATAAAATTGATACTCCGGTGATGGACAGACTCGCTGCTGATGGAGCCCGGTTCGAGCGGTTTTTTGTCAGTCCAGTTTGTGCTCCGACGCGTGCCAGTTTGCTGACCGGCCGGTATCACTTGCGCACGGGTACGCACGGGGTGACCCGCGGTCGTGAGAACATGCGCAGCGAGGAAGTTACAATCGCTGAGGCCCTTAAGCAGGCTGGCTACGCCACGGGGTGCTTCGGTAAATGGCACAATGGCGCGCATTATCCCCATAATCCAAACGGGCAGGGCTTCGATGAGTTCTTAGGTTTTTGCTGCGGACACTGGAACAATTACTTCGATACCACGCTCGAACACAACGGCCGATTGGTTAAAACCAAAGGTTATATCTCCGATGTTTTCACAGATGCGGCGATACAGTTCATAGAAAAGAATAAAGAGCGTGCCTTTTTCTGTTACGTACCTTATAACGCTCCACATTCGCCATTTCAGGTTCCCGATAAATACTTCGACAAGTACAAGAATCGCGGCCTTGACGACAAGACGGCTTGTGTGCACGGGATGGTTGAGAACCTTGACGACAATATCGGGCGGATTCTAAAGCGCCTCGATGAATTGAAGTTGAGCGACGACACAATCGTTTTATTCCTGACGGACAACGGCCCCAACTCCGACCGGTACAACGGCGAAATGAAAGGCCGTAAAGGCAGTGTTCATGAAGGCGGGATACGCGTTCCGCTTTTCATCCGCTGGCCGGGACATATCAAGCCGGGGACCAAGGTTACTCAGATTGCCGCCCACATCGATATGTTTGCAACAATCATCGAGATGTGTGGTGTGCCGATGCGTGACACGCTGCCGCAAGATGGGGTCAGCCTTGTGCCGCTGTTGAACGGTCAAACCGAAGGCTGGCCAGATCGAATGATATTTACGTTTAGAAGTCCACGGGGGTCAAATGTCCCCGGCTCGGTTCGCACGCAACGGTGGCGGGCCGTTAAGGGCAGGAATCGCTGGGAACTTTATGATATGGTCAGTGACCCTGGCCAGGAGAAGAATGTATCAAAAAACCATCCGGAGGTTGTGAAGAAGCTTAGCGCGGCTTTCGAGGCGACTGCGGCGGATGTGACCAAGGCGGGTTTTGCCCCCCTGCCAATATCTATCGGCTATCCGCAGTGGCCAATTGTCACTCTGCCGGGACATGAGGCGTTTCTTGAACCGAGCACGAGGGAAGGGATTAGCTACAAGGGCCGTTCCGGCTGGGCCAACGATTATGTTACCAACTGGACAAGTACTGAGGCTTATCCCTGGTGGAAGATTGAAGTGGTCGAAAGCGGTCGCTATGAGGTAACGTTGATGTATATCTGCCCAAAGGAAAACGTTGGCACGAAGGTGCGAGTGGAGATAGGGAACAAGAGTTTGGAGGGCGTGGTGAGTAAAGTTCACAATCCTGCCCCCCTACTAAGTCCTGACCGGGTGCGTCGCGGTGAAGTGTACGAAAAAATCTGGGCGCCACTGATCCTCGGTGAAGTTGAGCTAAACAAGGGGCGAACGAAGCTTGTCGTGAGGGCTGTGGAGATTCCAGGGGAGACAGCCTTTGACCTCAAGGCGGTGAGATTGCGACGTATTGATTAAAAGATTGTTGATGTCGAACGGAGAAAATCGTGTTTTTTAAGCGTTTAAATGAAAAGTGTCAGTTCAGGAGAATTTGATGAGTTATTCTTGTACACGTCGAAGTTTTATGAAGTTCGTGGGGGCAGGTATTGCCGCCCTTGCATTACCGAACATGCGGGGCTTTGGTGGGGAAAAAGAGAAGCCGAATATTCTTTTTATATTCGCAGACGACCAGTGTTTCGAAACCCTGCGATCCCTCGGCAATGACGAGATACAAACCCCCAACCTCGACAGGCTCGTCCGCGGTGGCGTAACGTTTACCCACGCGTATAACCAGGGCGCATGGCACGGTGCGGTCTGCGTGGCAAGCCGTACTATGCTTAACACCGGGCGATTCCTCTGGCATGCAAAAAACGCAGAACCAACTCTCAATGACGAAGCAGCAAAGGGGAGGTTCTGGTCCCAATACATGAAAAAGGCCGGGTATGATACGTATATGACCGGCAAGTGGCACGTCAAAATCGATGCGAAGAAAATCTTCGACAACGTCACCAACGTCCGCCCCGGTATGCCCAACCAGACAAAGCAAGGATATAACCGCCCCATCGAAGGCAAGAAGGATGTATGGAGTCCGTATGATACGAAGTTCGGCGGCTTCTGGAAAGGCGGCAAACACTGGAGCGAAGTTTTA
>Ga0209986_10005814_pt1 | contig 10165 bp, 7 predicted proteins | sample BlataG_FD_183168 | JGI IMG/M metagenome (GOLD analysis project Ga0209986, IMG submission 183168) | Deep subsurface microbial communities from Black Sea to uncover new lineages of life (NeLLi) - Black_00105 metaG (SPAdes) (version 2) | ecosystem: Environmental > Aquatic > Marine > Oceanic >...
GCCTGGGTACACCAACGTCGATTTATACACAGAAGAGGCCGAGGTGCACGCCGATGTAAGAAGCCTGGATTTCGAGCCAGGAACCGCCATCGAGATAGTTTGTCACCACGTATTGGAGCATCTTCCTGTGCGGGACATCACACCTACCCTGCGGCATTGGTATGACTTGTTGGCGCCTGGTGGAACGATCGAGATTGGTGTACCCGACCTTGGCCTTTGTATGGAGGCTTTTCTAGCTGCCCCAAACCAGGAATTGAAGGACCTCTACAGGTCGACGATCTATGGAGATCAGACAGAGGAGGGGCGTTTTCACCAGGCGGGTTTCACACTTGGTGAATGGATTAGGGTTGTGGAGGATGTGGGATTTCACATGATCGAGGCATACAATTACGATGGTAATGGTACCCCCAGTGCCTTTATGTATGCTACCAAACCAGCCTCATCCTCCGCCTCCTTGCTGGAGCGCGACGTGGTTATTGGCACTTTCACTCACCGAACCGACTACCTCCCGGCGCTTTGGCGTTCTGCCAACGAACATTTGGCACAGATACCGTTCGTAACACGCCATCATTCCGGGCCAATCAATGCGGGAATGGAACTTCTTCGCCAGGATTTTATCAAAACTGGAAAGCGGTATTGGGTGTTCCTCGACGATGATATTCAGTTCCTGGACGGGAATATTATTCGTGATTGTGTACAAGCAATGATTAAGAATCAGTGGGCGGTGTGTCACGTGCATTCTAGCTTCGATACTGGGGTGCTAACCAGACCATATCCCGACACTGTTGCAATGATAGGGGATCAGAGAGAACACGAGATCAGCTGGGCAACTGGTTACTTCATAATGGTAGACTCTATGAAGGTAGGGCACATACAGCCTGATTTAGAGCTTCCTGACCCGAACACATCGGTGGATACTAGCTACAGCGTTGCTATCCGTGCATTGGGCCACCGTATTGGGATAGTGCCACATGTCGTGTACCACTTTAAGAAAGAGGGCAGTTGGGTTAACGAGGACGTCATCGAGCCCACTAACCGCTATCTGCAACAGAAGTGGGGAGACTTCTACTTTCAGAATGCAGTTTATCAGGGGAATGTATTGGAGTGGCCAAAGCCATGATCTCATTAGTTATGATTGTAAAGAATGAGGAGTTAATCCTCGAGCGATGTGTCGAGAGTGTTCGTTCTATTGCCGACGAGATAATCATCGTTGATACTGGCTCCACGGATGGGACACAAGATATTGTCCGCAAATATGGTGATATTCGCGAAGTGCCCTTTACGAACTTCGTGGATACTAAGAACCATGCGCTCGAGTTTGCTACAGGAGATTACGTACTATGGATGGATGCAGATGAATATGTCATATCTGGCTTAGAAAGATTAAGGGAATACGCTGAGGCAGGCGTAGGGGTAGTTAACGCCCTAATCGTAGAGGGCACAGACGAGAAGGTCACCAACACTTATTACCGCCCACGCCTCTGGAAGAATGATGGTACTTGGCATTTCGAGGGCCCTGGTGTACACGAGGTTCCGTGCGGGCAGGGAGAAGCCGTCTACGACTCACAGGTAAAAGTACGCCACGATCATTCGCATCGTGAGCCAGGTTCATATCCAGATAGAGCGCGTTGGTATATCACCTTGCTGGAGAAGCACCTGGAAGGACACCCTGGGGATACACGCGCTACATTTTACATGGCTAGGACATACAAAGATTTAGCGGAACATCTAACCGCGATTACCTGGTACGAGAGGTATCTCGAACTCAATAGTAACTTTCTGGATGAGCGTTGGCAAGCAGCCTACGACATTGGGCTGTGCTGGAAGGCGTTAGGGGAATACCAGCAAGTTGTCATCGCATGTCAGCGGGCGATTGAGATTGATGGGCGTCGAGCAGAGGCGTTCAACCTCATGGGTCTATGCTCGTACGTGATGCAAGATTGGCAGGGCGCGATTGATCCATTCTCCAAAAGTATGGAATTGCCTGCCCCAGAGGACGTGCGGCTGTTTCAAGACCCACGTGCACACTTCGAGATCCCAGCCGATAACTTACTCATCTGCCTGTCTCGACTGAAGCGCTACGATGACGCCTTGCGTATGGGGGAGGATCTGGTCAACCACCTACGCTACCCAGACCAGCGAATTATCAACAATGTTAGTTGGTTGCGTGGCCCTAATCAGCTAACGTGGTTCTTCACACTCGGACATACACCTGAGCCTGTCTGGGGAGGTATGATCGACGAGATAGGGGTTGGGGGGGTCGAAACCACCTATTTAGAGTTGCCAAGAGCGCTGGCGCAGATGGGGTTCAACGTGTTTGTGTTCTGTCGGTGCCAGGAGGAGCACGCCAGTGACGGGGTTTACTTCATACCATACGAGCGACTAGGTGACTATGCGTCGAGGTTAAACCCAAATGTGGTAGTGACCTCTCGCTGGTTCGATGCTCTATATATGCCTGGTTTAGAGAGTTCAATCAAGGTCGTCTGGCTACAGGACGCTCACTTCGCTGATCCCAATCGCCCTGATGTCTGGAATCGTGTAGATTTTGTCGTCTGCTCCTCGCCCTGGCATCGTGATTATATTGCTGAGAGGTATGGGCATGGTATAGAGGCGTCCAAACTCCACGTTATTCCGTTGGCAATCCGCAAGGACATGTTCGCCTTTGAGGTAGAACGTGACCCACTCAAAGCAATCTATTCGAGCAACCCCGATAGAGGGCTGTTTATTCTGAGGGATATGTGGGATGATATTTCTGCCCGTGTGCCTGGAATACACCTGGCTGTTACGTATGGGTGGCAGGGATTGGCTACTTGGTCCGATGACGATGCCTGGCAGCAGAGGATGATGGCAGATAAGGAACGCATGGAACGATGGGTGCAGGATGCTGGGAATGTAAAGTTTACGGGTCGCCTGAAGAAGGCTGACCTATACCGTGAGATGAAGAGCGCTGCTGTATGCCTGTATCCAAATAACTTCCAAGAGACGAGCTGTTTGACCGCTTTAGAAACGCAAGCAGCAGGTACGCCGATGATTACTAGCCACTTGGGGGCATTACCCACAACTTTGAACCAGGAAAGTAATATACTGATTGCGGGTGACCCCAATAGTCACGAGTATCAACGTCGGTTCAAGGACGCGGCAATTGGTTTATTCCAAGATGTAGGAAGGTTACAGGAACTATCCAAGAAATGTTTAGAACACATTCAGGGGACGCCTTGTGATTGGGTAGATATTGCGGACACTTGGCGTCACATGATTTGGCAAAGGGTCTAGGAGAACGATAATGCCAGTTATTCAACGAACAGCTAATGGAAATCTAGCAAAAGTGCGGCTGCCCGCAGAGGTGGTGGGTCCTACTGGTCCGCAGGGAGAGCAGGGAGCTCAAGGCGCTCCTGGTGTTACAGGGGCTCAGGGGCCAACGGGGTTGCCAGGTATTACTGGATCGACTGGCCCTCAAGGCTTGACTGGGCAGCAAGGCGTTCAGGGTGGTACGGGCCCGACTGGGGCCCCAGGCATCACTGGCACAACTGGCCCACAGGGATTGACGGGAGAGCAGGGGGTCCAAGGCGCTCAGGGATCCACTGGTGTGACAGGTATTCAAGGCATAACGGGGACACAGGGAGTACAGGGAAGCCAGGGAGATACAGGAGTACAAGGAATTACAGGCATTACTGGGCCTCAGGGTGTTCAGGGGATTCAGGGAGATACGGGTGTTCAGGGTAGCCAGGGTATCACTGGCTCGCAGGGGGTTCAAGGTAATCAGGGCGATACAGGCGTGCAAGGATCGCAGGGTATAACAGGATCTCAGGGAGTTCAAGGAGAGCAGGGAGATACAGGAGTAGGTGGTGTTACTGGCACTCAGGGAATCACTGGTTCACAGGGTGTTCAAGGCATTCAGGGACAAACAGGTGTACAGGGCGATCAGGGTATTACAGGTGCGCAAGGCGTTCAAGGTATACAGGGGCAGACTGGTGTTGTGGGCGCACAGGGTATTACAGGTATTACTGGTTCGCAGGGCGACCAGGGTACACAGGGGATAACAGGAGCTGAAGGAGACCAGGGAATAACAGGAGCTCAGGGTGATCAAGGTGTCCAAGGTAATACGGGGGTAACTGGGGCCCAAGGCATCACTGGAGCACAGGGGGTCCAGGGGGTTCAAGGACAAACAGGAGTTAGGGGTGTAACAGGTTCACAAGGTATTACTGGGGATCAAGGCGTACAGGGTGTTCAAGGCCAAACTGGTCTTCAGGGCCTCACAGGCATCACTGGCTCGCAAGGTGTGCAGGGTAATCAGGGCGAGACAGGAGTTGTTGGAGCTCAGGGCATTACTGGGGCCCAAGGTATCCAGGGATCGCAGGGGGATACTGGCACAAAGGGAGCTACAGGTATTCAGGGAATTACGGGAGCACAAGGAGTTCAAGGGTCTCAAGGCACAACTGGATCACAGGGTATAACAGGATTGACAGGGCCACAAGGGGCTCAGGGCAATCAGGGCCAGACAGGTGTTCAGGGCATCACGGGTATAACAGGCTCACAGGGCACGCAGGGCTCCCAAGGCGACACTGGGGTACAGGGAGCTGCTGGAATCACTGGCTCGCAGGGCGTGCAGGGAGCGCAGGGCGGTACAGGTGTTCAAGGACCCACAGGAATCGATGGTATAAGGGGGTTTGGGGCCTCGGTGCTCGGAGTAGGCTGTGTACTCTACCTACCGATGATAGAGGGGAGTGGTGATACAGCTTATGACAAGTCAGGGGAGGATAACGACGGGACGATTGAGGGTGCGACGTGGGCTATCTCAGGCCTCAGCGAGTACTGCTTAGATTTCGATGGGGATAATGATTATGTTAGTTGCGAGCCTACTGACACAACAGACTTCGTAACTGGACAAGAAGACTTCTCGGTCACAGCGTGGGTAAAAAGCTCAGAAGGTACCAGTGGTAATTATAGAGGGATTGTGTTTAGGAATGAGCAGGGCGGCGCTTCCTACGGATGGCAGATATATCAGCACAATCTTAAATTTGGTGGGTCTATTATAGATAATGGTGTGGTTGTTCAGAAGGAGGCATCTTCGTCCGACTCACTGAACGATGGCGACTGGCATCACGTCGTGATGCTTGGGACTTATAGCGGCGGCGTGTGGACGATTACGCTATATGTGGACGGAGTTGAAGATACGCAGGCCCATAGCGGTATGGATTGGGATTTTGATGGGGTGCAGTGGAGTGTAACAAGTGGCGCCGAGTGGGGCACAGGCGATATAGGGTGGGGCACAGTAGATGAGGGTAATCACCTTTACGTAGGAATGGGGTACAACGATGACTGGTGGTATGGGGTCATCGACGAGGTTCGCATCTACAATCGTGCGTTGACAGCGGAAGAGGTTGTGCTTGTCTATCGCCAAGTTTATCTTACAGGAGCGCAGGGGCCTCAGGGAATAACAGGAGTGCAGGGAGCGCAGGGACTCACTGGTATAACTGGATCGCAGGGGATACAGGGCATTACGGGTGCGCAAGGAGCCCAAGGAATTACTGGTATTACAGGAGTTCAGGGTACCCAAGGAAATACTGGGGTTCAAGGAATCACAGGGATTAAGGGAATTACTGGCGCCCAAGGGACACAGGGTATAACAGGGTCCCAAGGCATCCAAGGATTGACTGGCATCACGGGGTCCCAGGGCGCTCAGGGTAATCAGGGTGTCACAGGTGTGCAAGGAATTCAGGGACTCACTGGTATCACGGGAGTTCAAGGAACACAGGGGACGACAGGTACTCAGGGAGACACTGGTATCCAAGGCAACACAGGCCTACAAGGAATTCAAGGGATTACAGGGGCGCAAGGAGCTCAGGGTATAACTGGGGTTACGGGAGCTCAGGGAGTGCAGGGTAATCAAGGTATAACTGGGGCACAGGGTATTCAGGGACTTACTGGTATAACAGGTAGTCAGGGTGTCCAGGGCAACACAGGAATTAAGGGATCTACTGGTGTGCAGGGTAACACTGGTATCCAAGGCGCTCAAGGCATTACAGGCGCACAGGGTGTTCAGGGTCTTACAGGTGTAACGGGGGCGCAGGGAAGTCAGGGCAATCAGGGGATAACTGGTGATCAAGGGGTTCAAGGCAACCAAGGCAACACGGGGGCTCAGGGCACCCAAGGTCAAACTGGTACCCAAGGAATACAAGGACTTACGGGTGTGACAGGCGCTCAGGGAGTTCAGGGTAATCAAGGCTTGACGGGAGCGCAGGGAGTCCAGGGGTTAACTGGTATCACGGGCGTTCAGGGGACTCAAGGCGTTACTGGGGCCCAAGGAATTCAGGGCATAACAGGCACAACTGGGGTTCAGGGGTCTCAGGGAATCACAGGGGCTAAGGGAGTAACAGGCGTTCAGGGTAATACAGGGGTGCAGGGCGCACAGGGGTTGACTGGAGCGCAGGGCGCAGCAGGGCCTACAGGCATCACTGGGAGTCAAGGTCCCCAAGGTATTACTGGCATAGTGGGTGACGTACTAGCTCACAACATAACACTGATAACTGGGGGGTCAATTCGCTCAGGTCAGACAGGTTACGATGGAGGGGTGGGCTTCTGGCTGGGCATGGATGGTGCTACACCAAAGTTCTCTATTGGTAACTCTGCCAGTGAGAAGATGACCTGGGATGGGACTACGCTCGCCATCAAGGGGGATATTACGGCAGATACTGGGGAGCTAAAGGCCCTCGATATCACTGGGTATCTGCTTTTATCTGGCGGCGGCACTATTTGGACGAGTGCGGGCTTGCCCAGCTTTAGCTTCAACGCGACAGGCTTAGTTGTCCACGATGCTGGGGCAGCGGTCGTAGGACAGTGGCTCGACGCTGACGGCAAGATATGGTCGAAGGAGGGTGGTTTCGGGGGTTCGGTTGGAACCCCAGCTATCCCATTCACGGCATCTGGTGTAGGAAACGTTATAATGATCAATGGCGCATCGATTGGTCAATCAGCTGGGCCACTAGTTACCTTCGATGATACTAATAACTACTTGGAGATCACTGGTTGCAATGTTGGCCTTGGGGATACTGCGCCAGGCACCCTGCTTCAACTAAAAGGGGCTGATGCCTATATTACCCTGCAGAATTCTACAGCTGAGAATACAGACGGTGGGGCAGAGACGAGGATAATCTTCGAGGACCACGCCAGTGTTGCATTAGCGCAGATTCAGGGAAGTCACGATGGGATAGCTGATGATACAAAGGGCGATCTGATATTCTCCACCCATGACGGGTCGTCGTTGACAGAGCGAATGAGGATCGATTCCGCAGGCAACATCAATGTCGCTGACTTGACACTCGCTGGTACCAACCAACGAATTACATTCGATACTGGGTTATACCTCCAGGAATATGCAGGCGCCTTTGGATTTTTCGTAGATAGCATCGCAGTGGCTACTTTGTCAGACACCGCGCTTAATATCGGTACCACAAATGGGCTTCAATTGAGTGGCACCAATCGACGCATTACCTTTGATACCAATGATTATCTGCAATATGTTACAGCGGATAACGTATATGAATTCCGAGTTGGCGGTGCAAATTCCGCCTGGATTACCCCAGATGGGCTTGGTACGGGCTTAATCCAACTGACGGCCACTACACCCTTTTGGCAGATGATTGAAACGGGAGCGGCCGCTGATAATAAAATTTGGGATGAGTTAATATCAGGTGGCGTTAAGGATTTTCGGGTCGTTAATGACGCCTATAGCGCTGCCACCAGTTGGATGCAGGTAACACGTTCAGGGACTTCAGTCACTTCTGTCACTCTCCCGAATAGTAAAGTTGGTGTCGGGATGACAACAAATCTATTGGCCCAATTACATATTACACAACCATCCACAACAGGTTCAATTCCTGTTCTCAGGCTTAACCAAGCAGATGATGACCAATACATGATTGATTTCTACGGAACTATAGGCACGGGGAACTGTATAGAGGCAGTTGGTGCGAAGACACTGACCGTGACACATTTTATTAAGATTTGCCTTCCTGGCAACCTTACGCGCTATCTGCCTTGCGGAACGATTGCTTGATGGGGAACAAGTCAGGCAATGGAATCAATATGGTGGGGCAGAAATGTGGAAGATTTATTGTTCTTGAATCAGCAGGAAAGACCAAGCACGGAGCGTTACTTTGGAAGTGTCAATGTAAATGTGGAACTACCAAAAATGTGCGTGGTATAGATTTGAGAAGTGGAGGAATTAGATCGTGTGGTTGTATCCACCCCAGGCTCGACTTAACAGGGCAGCAATATGGCAAATTAACTGTCTTGGAGGTGTACCACAAGAAAGGAACACGCGGACAGGTTCTCTGGAAATGTCAGTGTGAATGTGGTAATATAGCAATTGTACCTACTACAAATCTAAGAAGCGGGAATTCCAAATCATGTGGGTGTGTGCGCAGATATACTGGGGAAAACAGCCTCAGATGGGACGCCAACATACTTACTGAAGACCGAAAACGACATCGTAATGAAGGGAAAGCAATGGCATGGCGAGAAGCTATATATTTACGGGATAATTATACTTGTGCAAAATGTGGGCAACGATGTGATGATCCACATGCCCATCATATTATCCCGTACGCGAAAAATAAGGAGCTAAGATATGAACTAATAAACGGAATCACGATCTGTGCAAAATGTCATGGGGAATTCCATGCATTGCACTGGATCGATTACTCTAAATCGGCATTCGAAAACTGGTTGGCTGGAACGGTAGCATAATAGGAGGATAGGATGAGTATAATCACAGATTTGACACCAGTGCACTATAGGCTGCTGCGGATAGGCGTACAGCAGGAAGGAACCGATGTCGTAGCCATAGCGGACATGCAGATACTCAATGGGGAAGGTAGCGTGCTTACTACCCACAACCCATCTACGACGCTAACTGCCCAAGAGAAGCAGGCATTGGTCAACTTTGTCAACCGCGAGCTTGCATCCTTCGAGGCCGCAACCGGGCTGACAAAATGGGTTGAGGTAGTAATAGGGCCATAAACGACGCTGAGAACAGAACTAATTAAAGCTAAATAAAAGATGGAGGTTGGTTTGATGAAGGAGAACAAAGTAATAAAGGTAACGTTGGATGTTTGGGAACGTATGGTGATCGTCAACCTTCTAGGGACACTGAGGGCCTTTAACTCTAATCCGTCAGGGATTGAAGGCATTGGACATCTTCGAGTTGAAACCCATGGAATAGTATAGTATAGAAAGGAGTCTATCTTATGACAGACAGTAAACCGTTTACACCAGCTCAGCAACGAATCTTGATGAGGCTCAACAACGAGCTCTTGATGATGCAGGAGGAGTTCAATAACTATATAGTATACCTGCGATTCGCACACGATGCGCCGCAGGGCGACTACACCCTGCGTGACATCAATGTTGGGTTTGAGCCAGTGCAGGTAGCCGCAATTGACACGTCTTCTGAAGCTTAGCCAGAGACTCTACTCAATTCTCCTTTTTAACACAAAGAGGGGTCTCGTACGAGACCCCTCTTTGTGGATTATAGCATAGCAGCCGCTCTCACACCTACCCTACAGCTTCCTTATGTGTGAAACTGTGCCCGCAGAGAAACACGCAAATCCAGCGGTGAGAGCTGGCCATATTACCGTATCGAAGCCAAAGTCCTGATAATTGGCCGCGACACTGATTAGGGATGCGGTAACTGGGACCACCATCGACGCCACGAAGAACACTGCGCGCTTGATACGACTCTCCAGCTCCTCCCACCTCGGAAACCACTCCACTATGACCGTTAGAATGAACCCCCAGATGACATTAACTCCAGGGCCAGATGCGTACTGTAGAAACTCTTGAAAAGACATTATTATCACCACCCTTCATAATTATGTTCATTATGTTCATTATGTTCATTATGTTCATAAAGTTTAGGCAGCGGAAACCCCACCGCAAGCAGTGGGGTAGTTGACTATTTTAGCGCTATAAGCTCAACTCCCTCAAACTCTCCCTTATATCCCTACCATCCATCTCGTCCCCAATTGCATCCCAGCCATCAGTCGCTCGTCTAGCAAACAACTCTATACGTGGCAGGTCTCCCACCAACTCGACTATCATATCCCTGATCTCGTCTGGCTTCTGAGAGTGATCCCGAATCGGTGACACCACTAGCTTCCTGATG
>Ga0209986_10005815_pt1 | contig 10163 bp, 14 predicted proteins | sample BlataG_FD_183168 | JGI IMG/M metagenome (GOLD analysis project Ga0209986, IMG submission 183168) | Deep subsurface microbial communities from Black Sea to uncover new lineages of life (NeLLi) - Black_00105 metaG (SPAdes) (version 2) | ecosystem: Environmental > Aquatic > Marine > Oceanic >...
GTGAACCACACTTATCGTGCAGTTTCCGATACGCTTCGTGGGATTTTAACAATTTCCACAACTCCCCGTATCGAATCCATTTCCGTGTCGTGCAAAACTCTTGCCTTACCGTCCACGTTGCCACGTTGAACAAGTTCTTCGACAAGAACGTTATCTCATCGAGTACTTTCGTTCGCTTGAGTTGAACGTGTCTCGTGAGATTCATGATGTACCATTTAGGTCTCCCCGTGTATTTAAACCTTTCGTGGCGACATTCATCCCACCACTCCTCGAGTGGTTTTTTCTCACATTTTAAATCTTATAAAGACGCTTACAATGTAAACATTAAATCAAATCAAAAGGTGTTTACATGGATAAAAACAAACCACGAATAATTATTTGGAATTTTGATGCAGAAAAATCCATTTATGCAATACCACGAAAAGACAATCCAGAGATAACCATGAAACTGCCACTAAAAATGTGGGAACTTGTCAAGCGATCATTAAAAGATGAAGAAGCATTGCAAACAATAATGTTTAATTCGCTCGTTGATAGTGGATTTCCGTACAGTACATCTGATCTTGCATTATCGAGTGTACTCAATGACATGGTTACATTACTCGATGAACACGAGATAACGAATGATGTTATCGGGTGGATCGCTCACGATTCGGTCGTGAAGTTGTTACACGATGAAATAGAACTAACAGTTGAAGACATACTCCACGTATCAGAAGAAACGAGAGAAAAGATTTGGAAGCTGAAGGAAGAATTACGGAAAGAGTACAAAAAGACATTCGTAGAAAAGGCAAATAAAATGGTTAGTGATTTTTTTAAGAAGTGATTATCATGGGAAATTTAGTTAATGATCATTTCACGCTCAAGACAGCAGAAGAGATCACGACCGAACGGTTATTAAATGAGTTAGAACCGATCGTGAAACGTGTCTTGAACCTTGCGAGAACCAACAAGCAAATTGAAGTTGATAACACGCTCAAAAAGGTTGCACGGAAAGTGATCGTGCCATTCAAGGAGCATGGATTTCAAGTACTTGACACGAACTTCACGCCATTATGGAAGCGTTCTGTCGTGCTTTTCGAGGAATTAAAAAGATTGGAACGAGAAGGAGAAATAGACAAGATGACCGAGTTTCGAACATGTGCATTACTCACGGATCGTCAATGTGTCGTTCAGCTTACCAAGGTAATAATGGAAGATGATGGAAACGACATTGAAATAGAAATGATACTAGAAATTACATTTCGATACAAGAAAAAACATGAAGTCATGATTGAACTCACGCACAAGAGCAAGTTTGGAGAATTCCTTCAACCTAAAAAATCCGATATTCTCGTCTTGTTTGATAAATTCAAGGGAATAGCACTTGAACTCGTTGAAGCGAGTCGTCCAAAGGTTACCACGTTAGTAGCTGGTGAAACGAACATAGAACATGATGATTGTGAAGGTGGATTGTTCCGAGTAATTGGAAATGGAGAGTTCGCTAATATCGATGAAGCATGGGTGTCTGACTTATTGACTAACTTGAACACGCTCGCATCAAGAGATCTTTTTGAAACGGGAAACACGATAGAGCATGAAAAAGTGAACTTGGATACCGAAGGAAATCTCGAAATCTTGGACTCAAAAGAAGTAACAAAGGATGAATATTTAACACGTGCAACAGAAGTCATTTAGTTTGGGATGATTTATTGCATTGACAATAGCAAGAATTAGGTTAAATGATATAGTTATTTCAGAAGATATGAGAGAGTATTGTAAACCGTGTCCTAATTTTAATAGAAATTGGTCTTGTCCTCCGAGTAGTTATACAGCCGTTAGATTACGAGATAAACTTTCAATGTATGCTCATTTTTATCTTGTTTACATTAAAATTCCGAATCAGAAAACACCACTCGGAAACATGTTGTTCGATAATTCTCGGTGGTATGGTACAAAATTGAAATCCCGCCTCTATAAAGAATTAAAACCGTATTTTAATAACGAGCGATTCATTTTAGGTGGCGGGGCGTGTGGAAAATGTAGACCGTGTAATAAAAAGAAGGGATTACCGTGTGCAGATACACCATTAATGGCAATGGAATCATGTGGAATTAACGTGTTTGAAACAATGGCACGGATAGGAATTGTTTTAGAACATAAGCCGTTGAAGGTGGCTTATCAAGTAGGATTAATTTGTACTAATCATGTAATTCATGGAAAAAAACAAAAGCAATTAGTACCTTGATAGAACGTATAAGGATGTGGAATAAAATGGAAAAAATTAATGTATTCTTATCTGAAAAAGAATTTGCTCGGTTATTGATTGAAAAGTTATCAGAAATAAGTGATACCAACAATCAAGATACAAATTGCATTATTCTACATTCAGTAAGAGAGAGCATAAATGAATACATGGATTGAGTTAAAAAATGTATTTAGTTATAGATTCAAACATTGAGAATAAAGAAAAAATAGAAACTTTTTTTATTCTATCTCAAACTTTTTTTGTATAACATGATGGTTTAAACTTTTTGAAGTAACTCTAGTATTTTCTTGGCTTGCACGTCACCCAATTTCGCCACGGACGCAAGCTTTTTCACCGATATTTTTTTCAAGTCGGCTTGTGTTTCATATCCCGCTTCACGTAAGAGTTTTGCCCGTTCCTTCCCTATGTTCGGGATCTTGACGAGTGAGATTAATTTTTCAGAAATTCCATACTTGAGTTGCCATTTTATTTCATCTAACAATGCAATGATGTCGTCCCGTTTAAAGTGCTTGGCGAGTTCCTTGAACCCCGTGAGTACCCATTCTGCGTTTCCACGCCCACCCACGAGCCGTTCTATTTCCCCAGAAAACACGTTCCAAAATTCTTCGATATTAGCAAGCGTGCAATCATCATCCGCCCACGAAACATCCACGTATGGATGTCCGAACAAGATCGCTGTCGTCTTGATCGCATCTAGTTCCGTGGAATATTCAAGATCGACATCGTCCCAAATAAAGAGATTATTATTAACTCCATAAAAGTCGTACCAGTAATCGAATTCACTATTTCGTGCGTGTAATTGTCCAAAATTCATGGTTCGTGCAAGTGCGTGTACTAATCCTACTTTATGTGGGTTTTTATTAGCCTTGAGAATGGTTCCCATCAAGTCCCGTACGGTAAATGGGTGAAGGTATAATTTGTTCGTGATCTTACCAATGGTCGTGGTAAGTAACGTGCCATTTTGTTCTTCAATAAACGAGTGCGGTTTCGTGAGCAACATTGTAAGTGCCTTTTTCCCATCACGAATGAACGATGCCCCAAATTGTTGGTATGCGAGCGTGCTTTTCAAGAACAGCACGACGTCTTTCACGGTCGTTGCATATCCACCCGCAATGATACCAAGTAATGATGAATATAACACGCGGGGATTATTATATTGCGAGCTTATGGGTGATGGATCCGCCAACACGAACGATGTCATGAATTCGGACGGATCTTTTATCTTCCCTCCAATCACGATGACCGTACCCTTGTCATCATATCCCCATCGACCAGCCCGACCAGATGCTTGAATGAATTCATTTTTTGAAATTCGTTGCATGCCACGTTGCTTGTCAAATCGTAAGATATCTATCAAAACGTATCTCGCTGGTAAATTTGTACCCTCTATTAGCGTGGGAGTCGCCACTATGATGCGAATGTTCCCCTTCCGAAATTCATCTTCCACGAATCGCTTGTGTTCGTGTTTCATGCGGGCATTATGAAATGCCACTCCGTGATGCACGCAAAAATTAAGTTTTATTTCTGATGGACTCTTGGCATTCTTGATGACGAGATTTGTTTGCATGGCGGGTTTTTTCTTTGATATCCACGTTGCGATTTTATGTGCTTGAGAAATGGTGGATGGCACGGATTGACGGAAATACGTGAACTGTACCTTTTCATTAATGAGCTTGATGATCAAGTTCATGACGGGATCGGCTAGCACCTTTTTTACGGGATCATTGCGATCTTCATACATGATGATATCGTTTCCATTTTTTTCACATAACAATCCTCGTTCGAGTGGAACGGGACGAAAATCTGATTCTGATAATAATGCATTACTATCCTTTCCAAGCCATTTCACGATGTCATCCTTGTTTGCAATCGTTGCGGACAACCCGAGTATTGCGATCTTTTTTTGCTTGAGCTTTACAATCATGTCCTCTATGATCGGACCACGACTATCATCTTCAATCTTGTGAATTTCGTCAATGATTACCACACTAATACGTTTCGTCCACGTGTATTCTTGCGTCTTACGAAGGAGTGAATCCAATTTTTCATACGTGATCACGATGATGTCATATTTTCCCAAGTTCCAAGTCTTTGTCGATTGCATGTCACCAATGGTAATCCCAACCGAAGCAATTCCTTTAAAGACACTTGCGAAATCTTCCCGTTTTTCAGATGCAAGTGAATGTAATGGACACGCATACATGATGATCCCCTTGGGATTCTTTTTCAATCGGTGTGATGCGTACAAGAATGCAATCAATGACTTGCCAGCAGATGTTGGATACGTGATGAGAATGTTTTCTGCCTTCTTGAGATTACACTTCCCGTTTTCCGTTTCCGAAGCAATTAAACTTGGATTCACCACTGATTTCGGCACGGCAACATCAAGAAATAACCCACATCCTTCGATTTGATGATCGAGAAGATACTTGTACCCCATCTTGTTAAGGTTCTTGATCACTCGTGCGTGTATGGGAAGTTCTGAAATCTTCATCTTTCCCTTTAAGACGACCGATTTACGTGCCTTCGGCTTTGACGTGGGTTTCATTTGATCCCCAAAAAAAGAATCGAGTCCTCGTTGTGTCATTAATACCACGATAGTTAAACACGCTTTTAAAATTTTAAATGTGGTTTTCCGACATGTTCTTTTTAAATCCATGAAAATTATCTTGTTATAAAATAAAGGCGATTACATGAGCAGAAAAACACTTGAAACAATATCCATAAATAAAAAAACACGGTTAAACTGTGATTGGACGAAGAAACGACCTAAAAACGAAAAGCCAATTACATTATTCAACTGTAACTTGTCGGATCGTTTATTGTGGAAAGAATTTGAAGGTTTTGAAGCTGTTAGCGTGTCTAACCCAATTAATGTTAATGCGTTTAACTTTGACATTGATATAGGTAGTGGGGCATTAGCAATAGATATTCCACCAAACACGGTTTGTGAAATATCAAAACTTGATCGCAATCGATATCCAGAATTTAGGTGTTTTGATAAATGACAAACATAATATTCACCATACCACGTGGTGAACACTTATCGTGTGAATTATTCAAGGGATCTCTTAAAGGGAAGTCTATTTTAAAACTCGGATGCAAGATCAAGACGAGTAAGGGACAAATAAGCAAAGATATCCAAAGAAAACACGGGCGAATACATTTACTTGACTTTTCAAACACGGATGCGGATATTCGATTTGAAAATTTAAAAGACGGAAGAAGTTACATGAAGATTCTCCCAAAAACCGATATGGCGTGTTATTTAAGCGGAACGAAACGAAACTTGTCAACGCTTTCATGTAATCCCGTGTTAATTGAATGAGGTAAAAGTATCATGACAACAAATGAAGAGATTAAAAACGCAAAAAAAGAGATTAAAGCACTCACGAAAAAAACCTTTAACGTTCCCCTAAGTGGTAAACCATACGAACCGTTCAAGTTTAAACTCGTTCGAGCGAGTTATCAGTTTGGAGATAAGGATATCCTCGATATCAAGGACGATCAAGCATTTTTTAATGAATGTTACTGTCGAGAGATGGATTGTAAACCGTTCATGAATGAAGTAAAAAACATTGCTCGCAAGAACAATGTCATTGCATCATTTGGACACGGGCATGGTAATCCCCGAGATCTTGAAGAGAAAGGAAAGTTAGATTGTGACGTGTGGTTAGCAGAAAAACGATACGTGAAATGATTACATGGGACGAAAACCTAAACCACTTACATTATCGGCACGCAACGAGCTAAAATGCGTTACCATAAGTGATCCCAAGGCAGTCGACTTCATATATTCGTGTCAATTATATGAACGTGATGAAAAAGGCTTGAAATTCATTCAACGGTTACCGTTAACTACTGGCATAAATATGAAAATGGATGATGTGGATGCACCGTGGGACGCACCGTGTGATGTCAAGTTTAATTATTGTGATAAACGGATTGAATCAGTCACGCATAAAATGAAGGCAAATTTCACGTGTGACTTTAAAGAAGAAACACCACGATGGACGGATCATTGGAAGGATCTATTTACATTAACATGTAAGGAAGTATCATGATGCAAGAACAAGAAATAATCCCAACGGGATCGTTATCATTCGCAAAAGGTGGAAAGGTTCTATGTGTTCCCAAACCATTTAAAGAAAAGTCCCCATTTTTAATATATGATTGTAATGTCATTTCCCTAGACGATGACAAGGAAACGAACTTGTCCGAAACGTTCGGATCGTTCATAGAAGTCGGTGTTAGTGATGTTGAAAAACTCGGATTGATCAATAGAGGGGCATCGATTATTGGGTGGACGTTAAAACCCGACACGACATGTGCGATTTATCCCACGAAAAACACCATTCATGGCACGAACTTGTTCACGATGAATTGCATGGAAACAGTTCTCAAGGAATGATAAACCTTTAATATGGGGGTGTACCATAAACTAACTAATTAAAACAAAATTTGTTGATAACATGATAATGAATATTGATGATAAATCGAAAAAATTCGTGAGGATTTCCTCACTTATGTGGGGGTAACTCGCATGGGACAAACAGATTTATCACTTACTGAATTTTTAGATTCGCAATCTAATGTCGTTACACTTAGTTCTGAAAAGGATATAGACAAGATCGATAAAACCAAGAAACATGCAATCTTGCTCGGAGCAGATTGGTGTGCGTACAGCCAACTCGGTGTCACGAGATTTGATAAAGCATGTAATGACAAGAAAGACGCATCGTGTCACTTGATTGATGTTGGAAATGAGGACGGACTAAAAGTCATTCAAAAATTAGGTCTTCAAGACAAGGTCAATGCATTTCCGTCCACGCTCATCTGGGACGTGGATGCACAAGAATATCAAATCACTGCGGGCATGAAGCACCTCCCCGACATGAGAGATCTCTTGAAATAATCTTCACTTTTTTTCTTTTATCTGTATTTTTCTTGCAAACCGTTCACAAAAAATCGTGATCAATGATCAACGTTCCGATAGATTGTTTAAAAATGATTATCCAAACATATCCAACATGACTGATATCAAGAAAAAAATTGAGTTAAAAAACGGCGGAAAACTTTTCTGCAAACCAATCGTGAAACCAGATGATTATAAACGTGGTAAGAGATCTCTTTATCAGAAGTGTGAGCTAACTATGAATGGTAGTGACATTGATCTCTTGAAACCTTATAACAAGCTTTATAGCATGTCACTAATAGAAGGAATTCACATTGGGTTTAGTAATTCACATGGTAGTCATGCTTCTTGGTTTCATATCAATGAGGGCATGACGTGTTTCGTGACGGAAAAGGGATTTAAAGATTCGTATGACTTGGTATGTTATTGAGAATCACAAAACCATCAATGAATTCTAATCACGTAATGTGTGTTATTCATCGTGACAAAAAATCGTGATCATCCTTCCGACCTATTTTTTATAACCAAGTTATCCAATCATATTAATATAGAAGGCGTGATGTTCATGAAAAAACCAAATTTATCGATCATTAAATTTAAAATACACGAAGAAAGAAGGGAACGAGAGAATATTCAAGAAGAACATGAAAATCTTTTATTTATCGATGGATTTTTTACCGAAATTGATATCACGCCAGCATTACGTTCAGATTGCATACCGAAAAATATCGAAGAAATGACGAAATTAACTTCTGATTGCATCATCGATCAAGGATTTATTTTATCAGAGTTACAAGATGAAAAAGATCGGTTAGAATTACAATTAAAAAATCATGAATTTATTACGGACGTTCGAGAAAAAACAAGCATCAAGAAGGGAATACTAGATGAAACATGGGAAGAAATGTCAAGAGATTTGCACGAAGACATTGAAAACATGAACGATGCATTTAATAAAACGATTCAATTTTTGCGAACATGATAAAAACTTGTAAATAAAGATGAATGAAACATGACAAAAAAACCAATAATAGTTATCTTAGTATTCATGGCTATTCTATTCGGATCAATGGCGTTTTTAAACACGTCTCCAATTTTACGAGATATACCCAATAATGATAATGTAACGGTCGAGATCACGGATGCGGGTGACTTGTTATGGATAGAACTACACGGATTTGAAGATTACACGAACGGTGTGAGCATTTCCGAACTTTGCACGATCGTGGTGGCAGAGAATCACACGTCAAATACCATTTCCTTTGACAACTTTACTATCGTCATTAATGACACGACCAACGTGTTTAATGGTTCGGGGTGGGTTGAAGAGGACGCAACGCATACATTTAATGAATCTGCAATGGGACATTTCTTGATCCCGTACGTTAACACGTTTACCGTAAATGCAACCGTTGGATACCATGAAATCGCAACACCTTCCAACACGTACACGGTATCACAAATATATACCGTTAATGCGACCACTCCTAGTACAAATACTGCACCAATAATTGACGGAGCATCGGTCATCTCGATAAATGATGGACTCACGCCAGAGTTCGTTGATGGATCACGTGTATCCGAACGGCAATATGGAGATGATACAGTAGGATTCGCAATATATCTCGATATCAATGATGATGACGTGTATCATTATAATTATGGAGGATTGTATGGGCTTGATTATTCCAAGTATTACGTGATATCCTTGATGGTACGAAATTCAACTTCTATATTATGTACCAAGACTGCAATGATCGTTTATGATCCATCCCTTCCGATTCTCTTGATGAACGAAAGTCAGCGTGATGATCTCATCGGTGCAGAGAACGTGACCAAGTATCAATTATTTGACATGGAAATCAACTTCCTTGCGTTTGATAATCAAACATTGAATGCAATGAAAAATTCGGATTGGATCGAACTAGGCATGGAATTGTATGATTACGATGAAAACGGATTATTTCAAAAAGATACTCATTACATCACGACCATTGCGAACGTGTCAAGAAGTGATGGATTGCCCGAACAAACCTATGATGACGTGGATATTGGTGACGTGGGAATTCCCGTGTCTATTAATGGAACGCTCAATGGAAATGATATATTTGAAGTTAATCTCACTGCTGATACTGAAGGTAATTTACGCATTGATTGTTGGGGAACTGCACTTCCATCGGGAGTCTTGTTAGATACACCGAACACGATGGGAAACTACACGACCATTATATTTGAACAAGGAAGCAACATGTCCACGGATGGTGCGGTGAACTTGACCAATATCAATGTCACGTATTGGTATGATGCCGATGATATCCCACTCGGCTTTACCGAAAATGAGATTGGAATCTTTTATTGGGATTCTGATAATCGTGAATGGCGGGTTGTTGATGGATCGTACACCAATGTAACGGAACAATCGATAACAGCAAGTATATCGACTCTTGCTGTCGCATACGGTATCGGAGTATACGTTCCAATCTCCGCACCACTCGTTGGTATTATAGCAGATTTAGCACCATTTTACTTGTATCAACCATTATATATCACGTATCAGACTAGTCAGCATGTTGAATATTGTGAAATTTATATTGGAAGTACCTTGTATGCTAACGTGAGCGGACTTGCACTCAACGGATCCATTGCGATCACGTTTCCCGATGATGGTCGATATGTCATAACGGTCATTGCTCATGCACACGGGTGGTATAACACGACACAATTAGTCATTGACATCTTGTGGAATCCGTTCGTGGAATGGTTCGGATATAATTGGTTCACGAGATACGGTGGAGAGGTAATGCTTTCAACCATATCACTCGCTGGAATGGGTATATTTTCCTTCTTGGGAGTAATATATGTCAAGCGAAAGAAAAAAAACCGATTAATTGATCCAAAATGCGATCTAGATGATATCACGTGTAATGACATGTAATACCAAATCCTATACATTTATCCCTTCTTTTTTTTATGTTTTCGATATGTTTCCGATATATCCTT
>Ga0209986_10005816_pt1 | contig 10163 bp, 9 predicted proteins | sample BlataG_FD_183168 | JGI IMG/M metagenome (GOLD analysis project Ga0209986, IMG submission 183168) | Deep subsurface microbial communities from Black Sea to uncover new lineages of life (NeLLi) - Black_00105 metaG (SPAdes) (version 2) | ecosystem: Environmental > Aquatic > Marine > Oceanic >...
ATTACACAGATTAAGATAAAAATTACACAGATTAAAAACCTTACAAAATCTACCACATCTGCGTAATCAGTTAAAAATCTGTGTAATCAAGAGAGCTCAAAAGTAGTTTTTCAGAGCTCTCTATCAACGGATTAAGCAGATTTTAGATTTTAGTGTTGTAGTATTATCGCGACTGGTCCACAGGATCCGTATGGAGAAGTCACTCCCACAATAACCTAATAAGGCAATAACCCAATTATCGCATTAACCATCTGTGTTTATCTGCGTGCATCTGCGGTTAAATTTCCTTAAAATTTTTCTTGACATTTCTGAAATATTGATGTATAATGAGGACGGAGTGTGCCAGATTGTTATGAATTCAATGGGGCGCAAATATCAGAACGCATGGAAAAGGCACTTAAAGTAATAAAAGAGAGTATCACTATAAAAGAGAAACTCAAGAGTGAAGTAGAGCATATAAAAGAGGCCTGTGAGATTATAGTAGATGCTCTCAAAAGCGGAAACAAGATATTGCTATGCGGAAACGGCGGAAGTGCAGCAGATGCCCAGCATATTGCATGTGAGATTGTCCATAAACTTGCAAAAAAGAGAATATCCCTGCCAGCCATTGCCCTTACCACAAATACATCCCTCATCACCGCGATTGCAAATGATGATTCGTATGATGAAGTATTCTCCCGCCAGATTGAAGGCATAGGGAGATGCGGAGATGTTTTGATTGCAATATCCACGAGTGGCAACTCCCCAAGTGTAATCTCGGCTGTAACACAGGCAAAATCTCTTAATATGAAAACAGTAGGACTCTGTGGCAGTAGTGGAAAACTCAAAGATATTGCGGATGTAGCGATAAGGGTTCCCTCAGCAAACACACAAAGGGTTCAGGAATGCCATATACTTATAGGCCACATCATAGCAGAGGTAGTAGAAGATGCTTTCTCTTAGGGCACATGCGAAGGTAAATTTTGGACTCTCTGTTCGGGAGAGGAGAAAAGATGGCTATCATAACATAGAAAGCGTCTTCCAGAAGATAGATCTGTACGATGAGATACATATTGAGAAGACCGAAAGCGAGACCATCTTTGATACCAATTCTCTGCCTTACGAAGAGAATAATATATGCCATAGGGTGATAGAGAGATTTTTGAACCTCTCCAATGTCGAAGGCGGAGTCAGGGTTCATTTACAGAAGAATATATGGTTGGGTAGCGGGCTTGGCGGAGCAAGCTCAGATGCTGCCACACTTCTTCAAGGGTTAAACCGGATGTATGAATATCCCCTCGAAAAAGACGCCCTTTTTGAAATTGCAACCTCTCTGGGTAGCGATGTGCCGTTCTTTCTTAACGGGAATACAGCAATAGTAAGAGGTCGCGGTGATATAATCCTGCCGCTCCACATACAGCTTCCCTTATACCTTGTTTTGGTTTATCCGGGTTTCGAAATAAAGACAGAATGGGCATACCGGGCTATAGATGAGGGAAAAACGGGCGAGAGAAAGGGTGTTGAATCGGTTGTAAAGTCATTGGAGGAGGGAGACATAGACGGATTTGCATCAGCGCTTTTCAATGACTTCGAAAAGGTAGTATTCAAGAAGTATCCTGTCATTGCAGAGATAAAAGAGAAACTGCTTAGGAGTGGTTGTATTGGTACATCTCTCTCAGGTTCAGGCAGTGTAATCTATGGTATCATGCGGGAGAGGGAAGACGAGGAGGGATGGAAGAGGTGTATCGTGTCAGAGGATGTGCGAGTTGTTAAATGTTTGTAGTGTGAAGGAGCCACAGAATTCTAACCGCAGAAGTTGCTCCTGTTGGATTTTCTGTTTGCTCTGCGGTTTTAGAAATCTCTGTGGTTGAGTTATTACAGGAGGGGGTTATGGAGATCACAGATGTGAGGATATTCCCTCGCGGAGAGGCAAAGCTCAAGGCGTTTGCCTCAATAACCTTTGACGATTCCTTCCGGGTGAAGGGTCTGAGAGTGGTGGAGGGAAGTAATGGTCTATTCGTCGCTATGCCGTCGAGAAAACTACCGGATGGAACCTTTGAGGATATTGCACATCCTCTGACAAGAGAGGCGAAGGCGTTGATAGAGAAGAGGGTGCTTGCGGAATATAAAAAGGCGATTAAGGAATAGCACAGGTTTCTCGGGGGTCGTCTAATTGGCAGGACACCGGCCTTTGGAGCCGAGAGTCGGGGTTCGAGTCCCTGCCCCCGAGGAGAAATTATGTCATTGATCATGAAACTATTTCTTGTAGCAGGAGCTCGTCCAAATTTTATGAAAATCGGTCCTCTCGTGGATGAGATGAAGAAACATCCGGAAATAGACCCCATCATTGTCCATACGGGCCAGCATTATGATTATGAGATGTCTGCGATATTCTTCAAGGATCTGGAGATTGCGAAGCCGGACATATACCTCGGTGTTGGTTCAGGCTCTCAGGGAGAACAGACAGGAAAGATTATGATTGCGATAGAGAAGGAGATGATAGAACATAGACCCGATCTTGTGATGGTCGTCGGTGATGTGAATTCGACTCTTGCAGCATCAGTTGTTGCATCAAAACTGCACATTCCCATAGCCCATGTGGAGGCGGGGCTGAGGTCTTTCGACAGAACTATGCCAGAGGAAATAAACAGACAGGTTACAGACGTGCTTTCGGAATACCTTTTTACAACAGAAGAATCAGGGAATGAAAATCTGAGGAAGGAAGGGATAACAGAGGAGAAGATATATTTTGTTGGCGATATAATGATAGAAGCAATAATAAATGCAAAATGTAAAACGCAAAAGGTAAAATTATCAATCAATAATCTAAAATCTAAAATCTTCAACCTACAATCTCCTTACGCACTTCTCACCCTCCACCGTCCGTCCAATGTGGATGATAAAAATACATTTTCAAGAGTGCTTAATGCTGTGGATGAGGTTTCCAGGAAGATACCCATAATATTTTCCATACATCCAAGAACGAGAAAGATGGCAGAGAAATTCGGACTTTCTGAAAAACTAAAGCCGCTCCATGTGGTAAAGCCCCTTGGATATCTTGACTTTATTGTATTAGAGAAAAACGCGAAGTTTGTCCTGACAGATTCGGGTAGTATGCAGGCAGAGACTACATACTTCGGGATTCCCTGTCTTACCATAAGAGAGAATACAGAGAGACCTATCACGATATCTATGGGCACAAATAAACTTGTAGGGACAGATAAAGATAAAATTGTAGAGGAAAGTTTGAAAATCCTTGGCGGAGAAAATAAGAAGGGGCACATTCCGCCGTTGTGGGACGGAAAGACAGCAGAAAGAATAGTGGATGTGATTTTACGATAATAATCAACACCTGGAGGTGTTTCCTACACATCGGCATCAGGAGATGCCTCCCACAATATGAACGGTCTTTAGTCTGCTGGATAATTTTGCATTTTTAATATTTAATTCCTGCCTGACGGCAGGCAGGTTTAATTTTTGATTCTACTACAAGATGACTGATAGGTATGCACTCATAAGCACTTATGATAAAACTGGGATTGTTCCGTTTGCAGATGCCCTGTTAAGGCATAACTATAAACTGCTTGCTACAGGTGGAACAGCGGATTATCTTGAGAAGAAGGGGATAAAACCAACCACTATAGACAGTCTTACCGGGTTCCCCGCAATGCTCAACGGCCGTGTCAAAACCCTTCATCCTGTGATATTTGGCGGGATACTCGCAAAGGGAAATGAGGATGAGGTTACAAGATATAATCTTCCGCTTATTGATATTGTGGTGGTAAACCTCTATCCGTTTGATAAAGAGCCATCCTCAGAGAATATAGATATAGGCGGAATATCTCTTATAAGGGCAGCAGGCAAAAATCACAACCGCGTCAGCTGTGTAGTCGACCCAGAGGACTATGATACGGTAATAGAAGAACTTGATACAAATGGTGAAATATCACCCAACACAAGACTTCGTCTTGCAAGGAAGGCGTTCTCTCTCTCTGCATATTTTGATGTGAAGGTGTCAGAATGGCTTGGCAGTGATACACTGTTTGTACCGCTTAAAAAAATCAAGAAACTGAGATACGGTGAAAATCCGCATCAGGAAGCAACTCTGTTTAGAGAGAATGGATTTGACGGACTATCTATTGTCAATGCAGTGAAGATTCAGGGAAAGGAGCTCTCTTACAATAATATATGCGATCTTGACAGCGTTCTTTCTATACTGGCCTCGTTTACAGAACCTGCCTCCTGTGTTTTAAAGCACTCAACTCCCTGCGGAATTGCAGCCTCCCCAAGCATAGCTGATGCATATAGAAAGGCAAGAAGTTGTGACCCGCTTTCCAGTTTCGGCGGTATTGTCGGCATTAACCGTGAAGTGGACAAAGAAACTGCTACCGAGCTTTCATCTACATTTCTGGAGGCTGTGCTTGCACCATTATATACGGATGAGGCGAAAGAGATCCTTTCAAAAAAGAAGCGTCTTATTCTGCTTCAGCTTCCGTTAGACGGCCGTCTCTCTCCGTGGTACTACAGGCATATAAGTGGCGGGCTTCTGAGACAGGATAGCGACATCCTGTCGGATAATATAAGGAATTTCAAAGTTGTTACAAGAAGGAAACCAAGTGAAGAGGAGTTCCGTGCTCTCTGTTTTGCCTTCAAGGTCATAAGGTTTATAAGGTCAAACGCTGTATGTATAACAACAGAAGAGATGACGGTGGGTATTGGAGGTGGACAGCCAAACAGGGTGGGGGCACTGGAGATTGCGCTTATGAACAAAAAGAAGTTTGGTTTTAGGGAAGGAGTTGCACTTGCCTCTGACGGATTCTTCCCGTTCCGTGATTCTATAGACCTTGCTGCGAAGGAAGGAATAAGGGCTGTAATAGAGCCGGGGGGGTCTATAAGAGATAAAGAGGTAATAAATGCAGCGGATGAGCATGATATTACTATGGTATTTGCGGGAATAAGACACTTCAGGCATTGAAAACGGGAATTACAACTTTTTTCTTGACAAATCCAATAATATATGATATAATATACAATCTGGCTAAGTTTCGAGCATAAAAAATTTGCCTGTCTATTGGCAGGCAGAGAAGTATCTCAACAATGCCAGATAGCTTTTTATAAAGGGAGGTGCAGGGTATGGAAGAAAACATCATCGAAATGATAGATGAATCAATGAAAATAAGGGAGGGAGAAATAATAAAAGGTGTAGTAGTAAAGGTAACAAATAGCGATATACTTGTAGATGTTGGATTGAAATCAGAAGGTATTATACCTGTCTCGGAGTTTAAAAAGAGTGCTATTCCCGGCCAGGGTGATGAGGTTGATGTATTGCTTGAAAGAATCGAGGATGATGAAGGTATGGTGATCCTGTCCAAGGAGAAGGCAGAGATAATGCATGTGTGGAATACTATATATGAATGCCACGAGACAGGAGAATCTGTAGAGGGTAAGATAATAAAGACTGTAAAAGGAGGATTTCAGGTTGACCTTGGTGGTATAAGTGCTTTTCTTCCCGGTTCACAGGTAGATTTTCAACCCGTGAATGCAGAAGATTTCCTCGGAACAACCCATGGATTTAAGATATTAAAATTATCCGAGGGAAGGAAAAATATAGTTGTCTCAAGAAGGGCGATTCTTGAAGAGGATACAGAGAAGAAGCGAAAAGAGACATTGGAAAAAATAGAAAAGGATGCTGTTATTGAAGGCAAAGTGAAGAATATTACAGATTATGGTGCATTTATAGATCTAGGTGGCGTAGATGGGCTTTTGCATATAAGTGACATTACATGGGGAAGGCTTTCACATACCTCTGATGTGCTGCATATAAGTGATACTGTCAAGGTTATTGTTCTGGGATGTGACAAGGAGAAGCAGAGAATAGCACTCGGTATGAAACAGCTTACACCGTATCCATGGGAGGATATAGATAAAAAATTCGAGGTTGGGACAGTTATAAAAGGAAAGGTAGTGTCAATAACGCAATATGGTGCATTTGTTGAATTGAAACCAGGAATTGAAGGGCTTGTGCATATATCAGAGTTTACCTGGACCCAAAAGGTGCGCAGACCTGCCGATTTTCTCTCTCTGGGGGATACGGTAGAGGTGAAGATCCTTAATATAGACAAGGAACAACAGAGAATGTCTCTATCTATCAGAGCGCTGATGGAAAATCCCTGGGAGGGAGCAGTGGAGAGGCACCCCGTTGGGTCTGTTGTCAAAGGAATAGTGCGTAAGTTCACAAACTACGGAGCATTTATCGAACTGGAAGACGGGATAGAAGGGCTTTTGCACATAAAAGACATATCATGGACAAAAAGAATTTCCCATCCATCAGATGAACTTAAAACAGGGCAAGAGATAGAGTGCAAGATACTCTCAATAGATCAGGAGACACATCGGTTGTCTGTCGGTCTGAAGCAGATGAGCGAAGACCCGTTGAAAAAGTTCGTAGAGGAGCATGCGATAGGCGACATAATTCCGAATGCTACGATAACCAGAGTACTTGATAAGGGGCTTGTTGTGGATGTAGGAGTAGATGGATTTGTCCCATATTCGCAGATGCAGGATCCGCCAAAGGAACTTCAGGGTGAATACAGTATAGGAGATAGGATTACTGTGAGATTGATCGAGATTAATGAAGAGAAGCGAAGGCTTGTATTTTCTCAGACTGAAGATGAGCCTGCTGTTGAGGAAAAAGAGTCCGCGGATAGTGAGGATAAAGACAACTCGTAATCTGTATGCTCATATTATTCATAATAAGCAGTCTTTCTATATCTGCCTTCGATACACCAAATGATGCAGGGGGCAGTGTTACTTTGAAGTTCTCTTACCCCTTTCCCTTTATCTCTGGCGAAATTATGCGGAAGGAAGAGGGAAAAGAGTTTGAAAGGATGGTTGCTGTGTCTCCATCCAATACCTATTGGATAGATAACTCGGTAGAGGATGGTGTGAAATACTATTACCAGGTTGTTTTGACCATAGAGGAAGGTGTGGTTGCATCAGAACCTGCCTCGGTTATATCAAGTCCGCAGTGGTTCCACAAAGGAAGAACCACAATGCTTATTGTGGTTCTTGTGGTATGCGGGCTTATTTTATTTTTTATAAAGCAAGCAAAAGGAGGCAAGGAGCTGTATATAAGACGAATAGCCGGGCTTGAGGCGATTGATGAGGCAGTGGGAAGGGCGACCGAGCTCGGAAGGCCGGTTATGTTCATTGCCGGCATTATGGATATAGATGACCTCCAGACTATAGCCGGTATAACAATACTGCGGCGGGTTGCTAAAAAGGCTGCAGAATATGAGTGCCAGATTTTAATGCCAACCTCGAGGTCGCTTGTGATGACTGCAGCCCAGGAGACTGTTAAAGAAGCGTATTACGATGCCGGCAGACCCGACATATTTAACCCTAATAATGTATTCTATCTTACTGATGACCAGTTTGGTTTTGCTGCTGGATGTGATGGTATAATGGTGAGAGAGAAACCCGGTGCGATATTCATGATGGGAAGTTTCTACGCAGAATCTCTTATACTTGCAGAAACTGGCCATTCTACGGGGGCTATCCAGATAGCAGGAACAGCTATGCCGTCACAGTTACCGTTCTTCGTTACAGCGTGTGATTATACGCTCATAGGAGAGGAGTTTTTTGCAGCTTCTGCTTACCTTTCAAGAGACCCGCTTCAGCTTGGCAGTCTTAAAGGGCAGGACTGGGGTAAAGCGATGTTTCTGGCGCTGATAGTAGTAGGAACCGTTCTTGCAACATTTGGTTTCACAATAATAAAGGACATCCTGATAGTCCAGTAAATCCTATGAAAAGACAAGTTCCTCTTATAATTACTTTCATTGTAGGGATTGTAATGGTTGTTCAGTATTTCATTCCGAGAGAACCATTTGCAGGATTGTTTGATACATTTAACCAGTGGTTTCTTATAATATCAGTGTTTGCATTGATCCTTGGACTTCTGAATTTAGTAAGACTCCATATAAATAAACTGAAAAAGATTGATAAAGGTTGGGGATACTCTGTTGTGCTTTTATGCGGTCTTGTTGCTACTATTTTTACGGGGGCTGTATGGGGTATTGGAGCTGGAAGTCCCTTTGATTATATATTTGTGAATATCCAACAGCCAATGGGGGCAACTATGTTTGCCCTCCTTGCGTTTTTCATCGCGTCTGCTTCTTTCAGGGCATTCCGTGCAAGGAACATAGATGCTACGCTTCTTCTTCTTGCTGCTGTAGTTGTGATGGTTGGCAGGGTCCCTATCGGGAATATCCTGTGGAATAAACTTCCTCTAATTGCTGCCTGGATTATGACTTATCCAAATACGGCTGGACAGCGTGCAATAATGATCGGAATAGCACTCGGAACCGTTTCATATTCTCTGCGTGTTATACTTGGTATAGAGAGGACTTACCTTGGGGGAGAGTGATAGCGAATGCAAAAGGATGGTAGTCAGTGATCAGTAACCAGTAATCGGTAAATTCCAAGGCATATCAGGATATCAGTGGATCAGTAGGCAGAGTATCAGGTTATCAGCGTATCAGGACCTGATATTCTGGTTTGCTGTTATGCTTCCCACTGATATTCTGATCGTCTGATACACTTGTTTTTCCTGATCACCGAAGACTGATTACCGATAACCAATTCAATAATTGGAAACCTGCCCCGCACTTATGTATAAGTGCGGGGTGAAGATTTTGGAATTTTTCTACTATGCTTGATAGATTACTCAACATAGACAGACGAATCATCTTTGCCGTACTTGCGATAGTTGTGATTGTTGCAATACTTTTTCCTATGGGACTTCCTATCCAGATAACTGAGCCTGTAGAGAGACTGTATAAAGAGATAGAATCTCTCCATTCAGGTTCTTATATCCTGTTATCCTTCGATTACGATCCTGCATCTATGGCAGAACTCGACCCTATGGCACTTGCGATGATAAGACATTGTTTCAGAAAGGATTTAAAGATAGTGAGTCTCGGGTTATGGCCACAGGGAGTTTTACTGGGACAGGCAAATCTTGAAAAAGCTGCAGAAGAGTATAAAAAGGAATATGGAGTAGATTTTGTGAACCTTGGATACAAGACTGGCGGGATTGTTGTGGTGTCCGGTATGGCTACAAATCTCAGGACTATCTTTCCGCAGGATTATACCGGAAGGGATATAGATGAGTTGCCAATTCTTGAGGGGATAGATAATCTGGAACCGTTCGAGATCATCGTATCACTTTCGGCAGGTGATCCAGGGATAAGACACTGGGTGATGATTGCACAGGGAAGATATGGCAAGGAAGTAGGCTGTGGAATCACTGCTGTCCAGGCGCCTGCATTCTATCCATATCTCCAGGCAGGTCAACTTATAGGTCTTGTAGGTGGTATGAAGGGAGCATCAGAGTATGAGATGCTTGTTAAACGCCCTGGCCTTGCTGCTGCAGGAATGGATGCTCAATCACTTGCACATATGATGATAGTATGTTTTATAATATTCGGGAATGTACTTTTCATCCTTAAGAAGAGAAGCAGTTCCGGCTGAGAAAATTCAGCTCGTTACTCGTGCTTCGTAGATCGTGCTTCGTAAATTGGATTTCTTATATCCTTAGACCTTTAGACTTTCAGACCTTTTGACCTTTATTTGGGATTATGATACAGACAATAGGTATATGGGTTGCGGCTTTTCTGACCCTTTGTATATTTTCGTTCCTCTACAAGGATAATCCTTTTTATAAGTTTGCTGAACATCTTTTTGTAGGGGTATCTGCCGGATACTGGGCGATGTACTCGTGGTACAACATTTTGCTTCCAAATCTTGCAAGACCCCTTTTTATAGAGCATAAACTTATTTTGTTCATCCCGTTCGTTCTCGGGATAATGATGTTACTCCGTCTGTTTCCTAAAGTCGGCTGGATCTCAAGGTGGCCTCTCGCATTTATTGTTGGAATGACATCTGGATACTATCTTGTTACATTCCTCCAAACAAATGCTCTTGAACAGGCAAGGGCAACAATAGTTCCTCTCCAGAATATCAACAACATAATTCTGGTTATAGGCGTAATAACCGGCCTTTTTTACTTCTTCTTCTCAACGGAGCATAAGAAAGCAGTTGGTGTGATGGCGAGAATTGGAAGGATGTTCTTGATGGTTGCATTTGGCGCATCATTTGGTTATACAGTTATGGCGAGAATCTCC
>Ga0209986_10005817_pt1 | contig 10162 bp, 8 predicted proteins | sample BlataG_FD_183168 | JGI IMG/M metagenome (GOLD analysis project Ga0209986, IMG submission 183168) | Deep subsurface microbial communities from Black Sea to uncover new lineages of life (NeLLi) - Black_00105 metaG (SPAdes) (version 2) | ecosystem: Environmental > Aquatic > Marine > Oceanic >...
ACTTTTCGGACTTCCTTGAGAAGTCTCCGCTTGCCTCCGTGATAACCAACTACAGGCTTCATACTGTTTTTTTCCTATTTCCAACGGGAGTCCGTTAGACGGCCATGTCATCGGGCTGGATGACGTAGCCAAACTCGCTGCGAGTCTTGTACCGGCTCTCCTCCACCAGGAAGCACTGTGCAGGCTCGCACAACCAACGATCCTACACTGGTTGAAGTGACTGCATTCTATCAGCCGGTTTTCCCGCTCCTGTACATCGTGATTACCTTCAACCTCCGAAGCAACCTCGGAGTTGGCTAAAAGGTAGTTGCATAAGTCACCTCTCCGGGGCACTGCCCCGGAGAGGTCGACGTTACCCTTTCTCAAACCTCAATAGGCCAGCTATGACCCACCGATTGGTAGGATAGAGTTCCGATGTCAAACATCAAAGTAGCAGCCCTCAAATTAGCTCAGAAGAGCCCTGAGTTCCGTCGTGCCCTCTTGGAAGAGATCTCCAAGGGAGCCGCTTCCAAGGAGAAGAAAAAGACCAAAGCGATTCAGAAAGCATATTTTGCTTTTGGAGTTGGTCTCGACAAGGTGAGGTCGGCTATTCGACACAAAGATTTCAAGGGGGATACGAAACTCAAAGACCTTGTATCCAAGGTCGTTTCCGACCAAACGAAGCTTGTCGAACACCTGGACAAGAATTACGAGTGGGATTGGGGGGTTTAAGTCTTCTGACTGGGAAGAGGCCACATAGTGGTGTGGCTAGTGACCTTCATGAATCGTCCCCAAAAAGATCTTCAATGGTTGCAATCTCGTTGGGATAACCCCCGTAGAAATACAGGTGCTCTTTGCGTTTGCCCACGGCACCTGCGTCTGCGCTTTTTGAGGCCCTAGCCACAATTTCGGTTGATAATTCGTCCCATCCTTCGGGAAGTTCAATCTCACGGCTTTCCGAGTAGAGGATTTGGGAAGGCCGCCAACTGAAAATGAGTGGCGCAAAGTCCCGTTCCTCTTTGTTGTTGTTTCCCTTGCTCACATAACCTCGACGGCCGAGGTAAGGGGGATCGGCGTACACTACATCTTCGGGCGCAATTTTCAAGGAATCGGCATTATCTAACACAATGCAAGGGGCATTCCGTAAAGAGGCCGCGACTTGACATAGTCGCATGACGCACTTGTCCCACGGGAAGGTTTTGTTCCATTTTGCGGCGCTCGTCAGCTTGCACCCGCTTCCAACCCACCCATTACCTCCTCCGCGATATATGGGGGCCACATTCGCGTAGGCATAGTTCGTGATCCAAAGAAACTTGGCTACTCGTTTGACGGTATTAGGTTCGTCGTGGCGGAGGAGTTCAGAGTAAACATCAGGGTCTGTGGTAGGGTCCAGAGCACTGGCGGCGTCTATGAGATCTTGACCTAGTCGTTCGTCATGTACGAATCTCCAGAAATCGGCAACACATGGGTTCGCATCTGCCAAAACGGCGGGTCCTTTGTAGCCGCGAGACCGTAGATCAAGATAGACTGCTCCCATCCCAACAAAAGGCTCGACGTAGCGTCTTATCTCATGAACTGGCCGAAGGACTTTTCGGACTTCCTTGAGAAGTCTCCGCTTGCCTCCGTGATAACCAACTACAGGCTTCATACTGTTTTTTTCCTATTTCCAACGGGAGTCCGTTAGACGGTCATGTCATCGGGCTGGATGACGTAGCCAAACTCGCTGCGAGTCTTGTACCGGCTCTCCTCCACCAGGAAGCACTGTTCGGGGCCCGTCCGGTCTCCGCCCCGGCGGGCATAGACTCCGACCTTGCCTTCGGGGATCACCACGGGGAACCCCGCAGACCCAGCGCCACAAGCAGAGGTCACCACCAGGAGGTCCTTGGACCGCTCGGCGAAGTCACGTTGCCGGAGCGACCAGCTTTCTTCGAGGGCTACTTCCTTGCCCGTGATCGCGGTGTAACCCTCCGGGTCGTACTCCTTGGCCGTCCGTGCGGCCGACTCTCGGATCTCCGCCTCGAATTCTTCGGGGAATTGCAGGACGACCAGGGCCCATTCGCAGTCTTCCTCGTACCAGCCGCCCTTTCTTCGGGCGCCCTCGGGCATCTCCGAGTTACGGCTAGGGCTAAGCTTGATCCCCCCGTGGCTCGGCGTCGATACCTGGAACATGCCGGAAGCAAGCTTCTGGACGTGGTCGATCGTGCCCCAGGGGGAGGACTTCTTCATCAGATCGGCTTCCTTCATCATGACTTGAAAACACTTCAGATGCGAAGATTCTTCCAAGAGGCCCCGATAATCCCTAGATAGGGGGACCTAAAAGGGTAGGTTCCCTCGGAGCGGCAACTAAGCTCACCGGCCCCAGCCCCTTTCCCAGGGCGTGGGGCCGGTTTTTTTTGTGCTACTTCTTCGACTTCTTCGCGGGGGCGAGCACGTAGAAGGTGCCCCGGGCCTGCCCTTCGCGCGTCAGGCGCCCGCTGTCGACGAGACGGTGGAGCGAAGCGCGCAGTTGCATCCCGGTGGGGAACAGCCCGTGTTGTCCCAGTTCGAGCCGCAGATCCTCCGCAGCTCGGATGTTGGTCTGTTCGTTGAACAGCCCCAGCACCTGGGCATCGAAGCTTTCTCGCTCCTCGGGGCGGCGCACCGAGATGCCCCGCCGAGGGCGCCGAGGGCGCTTTTGGGGGATCAGTTCGTCCTTGACCACCGCGATGGCCTTGTCCCCCTTCAAGGTGACCTTGTCGGCCCGTACGGGCCGTCCAGTGGTCTGGCTGAGCCAGAAGGCGACGGCCGTCTTGATGTTGTTTTGGTCGATGAGGAGTGTGGTTTCTGTGGAGATGCCCATGTCCCCCCTTATACACCATTCGTGGACTTCTATGATCGATGCCGATATTCGGGCTATTTTGCACCTCTAAATAGAGGTAGATCTTAGGTATGCAAGGACCAACGGCTGGATGGCATCTCTTGTATGACGGGGTAGTGACGCCGTCCTCCGCAAAAAAGCTTGGAGATCCGTTGGCCCTGAAGAAGTTCTGTCGGAAGCTGCTTTTGGAGCTTGACTTGACGTGGAGCCAAGAAGGTGAGTTCCAAGCTTCGGGGGATGCTTCAGGGATGTCTGGGACTTGTGTTTTCGCGGAGGGTACCTTGATGATCCATACGCGCCCCCAAGACCGGCGCCTTTCGTTGGACATTTTCTCACGAAAGAAATATAGCCGGGCCACGGCGGAGGAACTCATTGCGGACCGTCTGGGGGTTTCCCAGAAGTGGGTGCGGTGGTTCGAGCGGCAGTGGCCTTCTTGATTTTTCTTCCTATACCAGCCACTAGGTATAGGGCATTTCCCCCTACTTTGCGCGGGCTCTGTATGCCCACGTCCGAGGAAGGCTAGAACATGGCAAACAGAGATCTTAATCCTCAAAACGGTGTACAGGGCTCCAGCTATCTGTATGATTTTGGTACGAGTCCGCAGACCCGCACAGCGGTGTCTCAGAAGGTCCGTATTCTGACCCCGGCTTACGGATCGGAAGCAGGTACACTTCTTCAGATGGGCGTGCTGTCAAGCTTCTCCCCCAACGAGTCGCGTACCATCGACACGCTTCGAGGGATTGGTTTTGGCGACCAGATCGCGGAGCTAGTTCCTTCGGTGACGGAGGCAATGACGGCGAGCTTCGAGCGCGCGCTCCTGTACCTTTCCAACCTGTGGCAGGCTACGGGTTATGCGGGTGGTGTGTCTGGTCCGGTGCGTTCGCTTCGGCACCACCGTTGGCCTTTCGATATCGAGCAGCAATTGGTTTTCTCGACCATTGCCGACGTGGACCTTACTGGCCAGTCTGGTGTTGGATTCAACGGTGCGGGTGGTGCCTTTGACGGTGGTGTCAAGGAAATCCAGTACCCCGCTGTGACGAACGACCCGAACGCCAACCCTGGGGACCTTCGGGGTCACACTGCGATTATCACGCTGTACGAGGCTTGTTGGTTCAACTCGTGGTCTCTCACCAACCTGAGCCGCGACAGCGGTATGTTGATGGAGACGGGAGATGTCACAATCAGCGACGTTCACGATTTTTCATCCGAGTACGGGGAGTTCCTGGCAACAGGTAACGATCCAACCATTGGTCAGCTTGGCTCGGTCCGTTACACGGGCGGCGCCACCGATGGTGGTACTCCCTTCCTTACCACCTAGTTTTTGAGCTGGGGGCAGGCAGGGTATATGCCTGCCTGCCCCTTGTTCCCTTTTTCGAGGGAACTTGAACTGTCACCAACCGAGCATCTCGGTGGATCAGATGTAAATGTGAAGAGACGGGAAACATGAGTCTTTTCTTGTGCTGTTAGCTACTCCGTCCTCCTTCGGGGGATTGGTCACATGACGATAGGAACTAAAGACATGGGATTCAATTCTTCATTTGTGCTTTCTGACCCCACCGACTTGCTCCACACAAAGTGGAGAAAGTCATGTCAATCAGTTTAAAGGCCCTAGAGGCCGCAGTCACCAAAGTAGAGCAGATCCGCGACGACGAGCTTACCTTCGAGGCAGGCGATTCTGTTATCACCCTACGAGGGCTTCGACCGGACGAGGACACAAGTGTCCAGCGGTATGCAAATGAGGTCCTTCCCAAGGATGGAACGTCGGCAGATCAGACAACTTTGGCCGATTTCATGGACCGGATGCGATTTGGCATTCTGGGATACTCCGTAGTTCAGATCGACGATCTTGATCTGCGAAACGTCGAGTACCTTGATGCCGAAGATGAGGACGGGACCTATCAGGTCCCGAAACACGAGGGGCTTCGAGAGCTAATCAAGAAGTCTTGGTCTCGTGCCATGATGTCAGTGGTCTTCAAGAAGTTCACGGAGCTTCTTGACAAGATCGAGATTCGAGCGGAGAAAGCCGTCCATTTTGATCCGGAGGACTTGGACGACGAGATCAGTCGTATTGAGGCTCGACTCGCTGAGTTGAAGGAGTCAAAGACCAAGCGGGAAGAGGATGTTCGTGACAACATCCGAAACACCCAAAAGGCGGTTTCGAGTATCAACTCCTCTCAGGAGCAGGCACGAAACATTGCACAGAAGGCGAAGGATCCTACGCCAGATCGAACCCCCGAACCTCCCGTGCCTTCGGAGGGGGTCGCCCCTCCACGCCCCCCTACTGAAGGGGCCCAGCGTCGCCCCAGCATCCCTCAAAGCGCGCCACCGCCCCAGCGTCCCGATCCCGTAGCGGAGCAGCCTGAGCCTCCTGTGGAGCCCAACCGTCCGGTACACCCGCCTACCCCAGATCATCGAGGTCCCATCCCGGATCCGTACGGGGGGGACAGCTTCATGGACACTTCAGACCCCGAAGAGGCGATCTATGCCGAGGGGTTGCGGCAGGAGATGTTGTTCAAAAAGCAGCAGGAAGCCGCCGCTAGGGAGAAAGAGCGCAACCAACAGCTCCAAAATGAGCAGTCGAAGCGAATCGTCCAAGCGCGGGCAAATCGCCCCACGGCAGCCCCCGCGAAGTCCGTAGATGTGTCTTCCTTTGGGGGTCGAGCGAGCCAAGGGCTCCGACAAGCGCTCAACACTCAGGATGCGGTGGTTCAGCAAACCTCAGAGCCCCCCGTACATTCAGCATCGTCGCAGCGTCCGGCTCAGATTGATGGACACCCTGTGTTTGCCATGGGCACCCAGGTGCTTGACAAGAAGCAGTCGCAGGATACTCAGGAAGTTCCTCCGGTTCCCATTGATGCCCCTGGAGGATTTAGTTCCCGGAACCCGCGCTTTAGAGGAGGGTCTGGGGACGGTTCAGGTATGCTATGAGCTTGCTGCCTGATACGACGTTTGAGCAGAGATCTCCGCTCTACGATGATGTGCGCGCATTGGTGACGCCAGGATTTCTGGCGCACTCAATTGATGTGAATGGTGTTTCATTCTCATTGCGGTCATTGGGGTTGGGGGATTTCTTTATGCTCAGGCATCGTGTCGGGCACAAGTTTGAAGAGGACCGTTGGGAGGCGTGGATGATCGCCTCGTCGGTTTGGATGATTGATGGACAGACAGTATTTGGCGACGAGCAGGCTCTACATCGGGTTTACGAGATGTGCCGTAAACTCCCTCGGTCTGCCCGCCAGGTGCTGTTTTCGGTGAGCATGTCTTTGGTCCATCGCTTAGACAAGGCGGTGAACCTGACGGAAGCATACCTTTACGAGAGTGAATCTCGTTACCTTTGGAAGGCGGAAGGGGAAAAAGCGGTCTACCACTCTTGGTTTGGGGTACGCACGGGGATTGCGTTGAACCCGGTTCAAAAGCTCTGGTTGTACTACAATCGGATGGAAGATGAGCGTGAGGCATACAACGTGTCTTGGACGATGGCCAAGTTCATGATTGGGCCCCATGCCCCCAAATCCGTCAATAAGCTCAACCAGAAGGACAAAAAGGATGAAGACAATCTCTCTGTGAAGCGAAAGGAGATTCAGGACAAGGCGTATTACAGGTTTTTAGGGGTGTTGAGGGACCCAAAGGGGCTAGAAAAGGACACGACCTATCAGGAATTCCACGTTGCGCGTTCGGTCGAGGAGCTGCAAGACCAAATGAGAGCCTGGGTTTCCGGGGACAAGGACGACCACGATCGTGTTGTCGATGCCATCAAGGCCAAAATTCGGCACGAGAGGGAGTCTCAGAAGGCAGAAGAGGACCGTCAAAGGGCCGAGCTTGCTCGCCTTATGCAGGAAGAGGGGATGACGGGAAGCTCCCTTCAGCCGCTTTCTCCCGAGGTGGCGGAGGAGGTGCTTGGCCGACTGCGGGCCCGTCAAGTCAATCCGGGTGCTCGAAAGGTGTTCCAAGACGATGGGCACAATAGTGCCTATGAAAAGTACATTAAGAACAACCCCGACGTGGGGGTGCTTCGTGTGGATGAGGACGGAACCGTTATGGAGTCAGCCGGCAACTTGGACGAGAAAACGCAACAGATCCTTTTGGACATGATCTCCAAGAAGGAAACGAAGCGGGATTTGACTTCTGAAATCGAGAACCTCAAGCCGACGATCAAGTACGAAGGATAGGTGACCCGTGGCGCAAACGACAATTGACCTTCTTTTCCGGGCACAAAACCTAGACGAAATCGGCTCGGGCTTAGATAAGTCCATTCGGGACCAGACCAAGGGGATCTCCAAATCCATCTCAGGAGCAATTGCCAAGGGTACGCAGATTGCGGCGGTGGACCCAAAAATCGCATCGAGCTTCGATACGATGTTCCAAAAGCCCCTGCAAAAGCTCAAATCGAACTACATCAAGGCCCTCAAAGCTGGTAATGAAGAAGCGGTTAGCAACATTCAAAAGCAGATCGATCTGCACGTCCGGGGCGTAAACGAGGAGTTCAAGGTCCGAAGGAAAGCGTTCGACGAGATGCGTCGAATGCAGGAGAAAAGTCAGCGGGATCGAGAAAAGGTCGTTGACAAGTTCCAACGTGGGGAGTCCGCGGTAGGGAATCTCACTTCGGCGGTAGGTGGTGGTGACTTCGGGGGTCTTCTCCAGAACCTCCTTCAGGGTGGTCGTGGTGCGCTGCAAAAGCGTCAAGAATCGATGATGGATCGGGCTCAAGCGGCCGAGGGATCGGGAACCCTCCAGGGTGCCCAGCAGGCAGCCCAGCTTTCCAAGATGGGGTCCACACTTGGGAAGATTGCCACGGCGTTGGGGGCTGTCGCGGCTGTCGCGGGGGCGATCATCCTTCTTGTCAAGCTGTTTATTGACTTGGATCGTCGGGTCAAGGACATGAACAAGGCCATTTTGGCCACCGCGTCAGCATCTGACTTTGGATTCGGACACGCAGAGGTTCAAGCAGGGAAGTTAGCTTCCGCCGTGGATCGCGTCCGTAAAGAGACCGTGGCGGGAGCCCTGGAGTTGGGGGTCAAAGCTGAGGAGTTACAGGGTGTGTTGACAAGCTTCAATGAAGCTGGGTTCACATTCCGTAAGATGGAATCGGCGATCAACGACACGGGCAACACCATTAACAACTTTGCCGATGTCGCGGGGACGGCGGTCACGCAATCCCGTATGATGGGACTGTCGATCCAGGAAACAGCTCAAACAATGGGGCAGTTTGCGGTGGATACGGGATCCTCTTTGGAGGACATCTCGATGCAGTTCAGCCAGATCACCCGTGAGGCTGCGGCAGCAGGGGTGTCTACCAAACGGTTCTTCCAAACTATTTCGGAGGCGACTTCCGGGATGGCCTTTTATGGGGTTCGGGTTGAGGAAACCGCTCGCATCCTGTCGAACTTCGATTCATTGCTTGGCGAGACGGTAGGTACCGATCTGTTCAAGCAGCTTACTGGCAAAGGCAAGGATATGGGGGCTCAGGACCGTCTCAAGGAGATCATCTTGAAGAACCCGGAACGAGTTGCGGATGCCTACGCTCGAACCTTTGCTTCCCGCCAATCGGAGATCGCTCGGGATATGGGCGACGATCTCCAAAAGGTACTTGGGGAGGGGGAGACGCTAGAGGACTTCCTGAAGCTCGACGAGCAGGCAATTCGAAACCGGCTTGCTGGAGTGCTGAACCCCCAAGAGATTGAGCGGATCACTCAGGCGTCCGTGCTCGGTAGAGCCGGTGCCGGTGATATGGATGCCATGCAGCGCGCTCGTGCTTTCGGTGGCACGGGGCTTGATGTTCGTATGGCTGCCACGGCGACGGAAGTCTTCGATGGCAAGCGAATCGATGAGGTGTTCCGAGAGATCGCTGCTGGTACGAATCGGGAGGCTGGGTTCGCGGCTCTGGAGGAAGCTACTGGTAAAAGCTTCGATGAGCTGGAAAAGCTCAACTCCATGTTCTCGAATGCGGAAGCGAACCTGGCACGTCTTCGAGAAATCTCGGCTAAGGACCCCGGTCTTCGATCCGAAGAGGACCGTGCTTTCTTGAAGGCCCAAGAGGAGATGTTTGGGATTACCCTGGGGGAGAAGGGTGAGATCAAGCGTGGGGACAAGTTGATTGCCGATGCAGTCGATTTCGTTGCGGAGACGCAAGCCAAGACCGAAGATGAGTTGAAAAACGCGCTCACCCAGGACCAGAAAGATGCGATGCAGATCCGTAACATCGTGACCAGCATCGCGGACCAGATGGATATGGTCATTGCTCAGATCTTGGAGAACATCTACGATGTAGTCGTTGACATCTATCGCCAGTTGCTTGGGTCGGATACAGCCGCTCAAACGCGTGCAGCGCAGGAGGCTGAGTTCCGGAAACAAGAGCTTGAGCTGAACAAGGCGATGACCCAAGGGCAAGACAAGCTTTCTGATTTGCAAGAGAAGCAGGAGGCAGCTCGGTCGTCTGGAGACCTTCAGCAGGCGCAGGACCTCCAGGTAGAGATCGAGAAGCAGACGGAGCATCTAAATAACCTGGCCAAGAAGGCGGAGATCAACGAACAGATCCAAAAGGAGCAAGCTAACGCCCTTGGCCCCAAGTCCGCATTGATGATCGCTGCGGAGCGCGGAATGGGTTCCGTGGCCGGAGCCACGAAGGTTGAAGAAGCGCTTGGAATGGACGACAGTGGTGCAACATTGCTCGGCGCCTTGTCTCGTATGGGTCAAGGCGGTGTCCGTGACTACCTTACGGACACCGGAGCGGATGCGATGTCTGTGGACGCCTCCCGTCGTCGCCAACAACAAGCTTCGGCTCTCCAAGGGAACTTGCTTCAGGCAATCATGGGGGGAAGTGCGGCAGACGTTGCCCGTCAAGACTTCTTGGCGGATGACAACCTTGTCAAGCAAGCTGGTGGTAAAGAGGCCCTTCTAGCCATTATTGAGCAGGCGGAGAAGGCTGCATCGGAAAGGGCTGAGCCTCAGATTGGCATGTTCACATCCACCCAGGAGGCGACGCGTATCCGAACCACGGAGTTCCGGGTTGCCTTTGAGGAGGCCATGAAGTCCTTGGCAATCGATAAGTCTCTGGAAGAGACGGCCAAGAACACAAAGGAAAACCCCTTCACCAACATGGCGGCGAACGTCGCGGGGTTCTTTGCGGGCGCTCGGAAAGCGAATGACCTGATCCTCCCCTCTGGTGGAGGTGCCCCGATCATTACGGATTCGGCAGACACTATTGTGGCTTCTAAGCCCGGAGGGGCGATCGATCGGGCGATGGGCGCCACAGGACGTGGTGGAGGCGCCGGGGGCGTGGTGGTCAATGTCTATGGTGGAGACGAGCGTAAGGTTTATAACACTGTA
>Ga0209986_10005818_pt1 | contig 10159 bp, 18 predicted proteins | sample BlataG_FD_183168 | JGI IMG/M metagenome (GOLD analysis project Ga0209986, IMG submission 183168) | Deep subsurface microbial communities from Black Sea to uncover new lineages of life (NeLLi) - Black_00105 metaG (SPAdes) (version 2) | ecosystem: Environmental > Aquatic > Marine > Oceanic >...
AGTTGCCCCTTCATAGTACTTTTTACAGAGTTGGAGCTGGGCTTTATCCATTTATTTAACCTCCTTGAGGGATTGCTACGGAACATTTTCCACCAATCATTGAATGCCACGCCTTTTTCTGTTTGTGTGCCGACTCGGATAATAACTGCACCTTCACCATCCACTCTTATTCGCTCAGAAAGTTCTATGATTATCCCCTCTATCTTCTCCTGACATTCAGCGTCCTTTAACGAGGCGGTTTTGGCAACTACTAGGTCAACAATCTTTCCTGCCTGGAAACCATCCATTCGGTCTCTGGAATGTAGAGTGATAGGACTCAGAAAAATAACTTGCAAAATTAGAGTTTGCCTTTGTTTGTCTGTCAGCAACTTACTCTCATCAGCCTTTAGTTCCTTACCGCTGCCACTAGGCGGATAGTCAAGTTTAGGTGGGTAATCATCCCTATATCCCTCTGGATTATCAGAGGATTTGGGAAAGAGTTGGCAGATTTCTTGGGCTACATCCGATAGAAATTCGGCTCTATCAGGCGACATCTCTTCCGTAGGACTTTCAGTGCCTTTCCCAAAAGACTTTACTAGTATCTCCCTTACTTTATCTCTCAGCATTATTTACCTCCTTTATTTTTTCTTGCTGGTGGTATTCTGTCTATAGGCTTACCCATATACTTGGGGATAATATCCTCTGGCGACTTTCCTATCTTTGCTAGTTCAGCTCTCGCCCATCTGCATAACTCTAAGTCACCACTGTGTGCCTTGAAGATATGGTCAGCTAACTTATCTAGCTTATTGTCTATCTTAGCTCCGCACCAGGGACAGTCTATCTTCTTCATAACTCTATATCACTCTCTACTTCATTGCCCCAACCACTGAGCAAAATAATCATCAGCATCTTTTTCAGAGCCGAGTTCGTTTGACGCAAAGTGCCGTCTGTTAGCACGCTTGTAAGCCTCTAGCACTTTAGGGTATCGCCTTGCCTCCCTCACCCTATTGGGTGTGTTGGCGAGTGGGCATATCATACAGCCAAGCCTACTAAACCCCTCATCATACAGGGAACAATAACGCAAGCTATTTAATCTGATGTATTCCCACACCTCGCTAGTTGACCAATCTATTATGGGGCAGAGTTCACTCCCCCTTTTCATCTGGTTGTAAATCTTATACCTTTTTCTCATCGGTGATTCTGCCCACCTAATGCCAGTTATCCTCGCCCAATCCTTTCCGCAGTGATGCTTCAGTTTCTCACAGCACCACCTCTTATGCCTATGGGGTAAACCCTTTAGCTCTATACCTCGCCACATTGTCATTAAGGGCTTTTCAAATACTACTTCGGGATAATTATCCCTTACAAACTTTACAAGTTCAGGGGGGTCTATTCCTGTCTGGGCGTAATGAGACTCAAAATCAATTCCTGCCCTACTTGCTAAATCGTAAATCACCACACTATCCTTACCACCCCCAAAAGCAAGCCAACACTTAATGCCAGAGCCATATTCCCTCAAGCGGTCAATGGCAACTTCCACTTTATTTCTTGCTGTTTCTAGCTCTAATTGAGCCAATCCCATCCCCTTCTCCTTTCTGATACTTCTTTTGAGAGTTCATATCAATTCCACTGATGATTCATACATTCACTAAAGTTCATAATTCAATATCACTTTCTACTTCACGGGTATAAGGCAATATAGACTCAAAAAACCCTTCGGGCAAACAATCACACCAAGCGATAACCTTACCGCCAATTCCTGGGATTACAAAATAAGGGTATTGCTTTTGCCCAGCTGAGTTTTTCATATAACCTACAGATACAGGTCTAGGCAAAGTAGGACTCCTCTTTTCAAGTATAACCAAGACGTCTTTTCTCTCAGGCGGGCGTTTCTGATGGTAGCCTTTACTTTCATCAAATGGACACCATTTCATCTTAGTCTCCCTTCAGCATATATAATCTGATACTTCTTCATTCTTGCTCCTTTCATCATGTATCATCTTCCGCCATCCTAGCGGTGATATACCGTAGACAAACCAAGCAGCAAAGTATATGAATAACCTCTGATATAATCTCATCTTTTATATTCTCACTGGCTTTGAACTGTATCGTTTGCTCAATAACTGCTGTCCGGTTTGTGGTGTTCCTTTGAACATCCTGTCGTGCTCTAACCTTACCAGGTCAATGCTACTTACCATATCTACTTGTTTGCCTAGTTTGTTGAACTTGTCTTGTGATAAAGCATCGCCTAAAGTTACTCTGCGCTGGAGTCTCTTTTCATAGTATCCCGCCATTGGATGCTCTTTTATTAGCTCTAATATATCATCAAGTCCTAGTCCTTTCGGCTTCTTGTTAGCATAGAATACCAGACCGCTTGATACTACCAGTGCTGAACCTATGTAGCTTAATCGCCATTTGCCGTTAGTCATACTCTATTATCCTAGTTCAGGCATATAGGGTTCAAGGTGGCTTTCGCATCTTTGCCCTTTTCTGATTGGATGTGATTTACAAATATGCCCCCATATCTCTTGATTATCCTTTTTATCTTGCCTAATCTCATCATCAGTAAAGAGATGCCCGCATTCATCACAAACCCAAATTCTATGTTCGTTTGGTTTAGCGTTTTTTATTCCGTGTGGGTGTTTATGACTTGGATAACTTATGTCCATATAGCTCCTCCTTGTTCATTTGCTTATCTCCTCAGTTGGCTTTGAAAGTAAAAAGCCGTCCACGCTGATATGGATTAAGGATTTGTAGCCCTCATTGTCTCTTGGCCCGATGCCATGATTGTATAATTCCTCTGCCACCTGTAATCTAACCTGTGTGCTTATCTCAGCGAACCAGCAAGGGTTAAAGTAGGGACCGAACTCATTAGTTCGTTCCTCACCGAACTTTCCATAAATTCCTGTTGACATTCTCTTGGCCAGTGCTGACTGCAAACCTGTTCTTTGCTTGTAAGCTAGGAGCTTGTCTAAAGGTTCAGCTAAGGGCTTGGGTAATGTGTTCATGTTTTATATTCCTTACAGAAAACTAGAGCATACTCGTGTGCTTTTGCAGTAGTGCGTGTTTGGTCAAAAGTGCCTAGCCTAAGCATTTTTAGTCCACCCTTATAGTGAAAAACGATGTCGTCAAAGAATATAAAGTTTGCTTGTCTAAATAGCTTGACAATATCACCTCGTAGGTCTATTAGCCCTTTAGCTGTTCTGATTGTGCCTACAACCCAAATACAAAAGCCTGTAGTCTTGAGAGCAAGATAGCATTGCTCTATCACTTTGTATATCTCGCTGAGAAAATCTTTGTAGCAAGACAACATAGATAGGTCTCCATCGCCGGCGTTATATTGCTCTAGGTTATAGTATGGTGGACAGGTGTAGATAAGGTCAGCCCATGCAATGTCTGTATAATTGATGAGGTTACGACTATCACCGCAAATGAACTTTACTGTATCTCCTAGTTGGTGAATTATTGCTCTTTGGATATTAGCCTCTGTGTATTGTGAGCTAAGATCTATACCAAGGTAATTGTGACCATTTAGTCCAGCTATCAATCCACGTGTGCCTCTTCCTGCGAATGGGTCAAGGATATTAGATTGAGATTTGAATGTGTAGCCAGTAACTATTAGTTCTGCTAAAAGAGGACTGAACTCCGATATGGTATCCCAGTTACCAAACTCTACTCCGCCAATGTCATCTTTTATGATGTCTTTTAATTCTTTGAGTCGTTTATCATTGGGTAATTCCCAAACCGATAGGGGATAAATACCCCATCTATTGGCTATGGGTTTGTAGAGCTTGACTTCCTCTCCGAATAAGTTTATTGTTACTGTGTTGCTATTGCCTATGCTTTGTCTTTTCATTTTCATTCTCCTATTGCCCACCATCCTTCTAGTATCTTGTATTCTCCTATATTCCACTTGTCTATAAAGTCCAGCTCTCCTTTGGTCAGATAAGTCTCAAAAGTTCCAGTCGGGCTTATCAGTCCGCCATTTTCATCTTCCTTGATTATCGGGCTTACCATCACCCAGTCATATATTGTTACCTCACACTTGACATAGCCGTAAACTGCCTCTGGCTGATACTCGCTGGACTCTATCCATTCCAGATAGCGAATATCAACCAGGTCTCTGGCTACTGAAGGGAAAGCTGATACTATGTCATAATCATAGGCTTGTTCAAAGTAACCTAAAGTGTGAGCCTCAATCCACAACTTGCCACTACAACGATATGCCATCTCCGCTACCTCTTTTGGCATATCAATCACTGTTGGCAAGTCCAATCTCCGCATCACACACTCTTCATAAATAGCCACTGGGCTTGTCAACTTGCTAGGCTGTAATCCCATCTTTTTCAGCTCATACATCAGCTTCTCGCCTAACTGCTGTACTTCTATCAAGTTCTCTGGCTCGTTAAGCTCAGGGTAATACTGCTGCAAGTCATATAAGCTGGTCTTTGTCTTGTAATTAAGGTTGTCTACTCTGATTATGCCATCTACAGAGAATACCTTGCCCGGTACATAGAATATGCTCTCAGTTGGTGATAATCGGCACTTGTGAGTCCTATGCAGTCTACCGCACCGCTCTTCGCCTAGTAGCTTGAGCAAAGGTGCTACTGTAGTGTCCAGTTCCCACGTTACTCTGATAGTTCGTTCATAGGGTTCAAGCAATGCCCCAAACAGTAGAAAGAAGTCATCAGTGAAAGTGGTTGCTTCTCCTGTGCTCTCTAGCAACTGGACTTTGCTGTTGTTGGTCAGTGTTCGGTAGGCTATGATTCTCACTCCCGTCCCCTTATATAAACTGCGTAATAAAGTATCTGTAAGATAGCTTTTAACATTGGATTTATTCCCTCTCTATCTCGGCTCCGCCTTCAGGCTTGTATCTTAGTTTCACTGATGGTTTTCTTTTGCCATATACCCTGCCTTTGGGATACTTTTCATAAGTGGCATCAATCTTGGCTATGAAAGTTCTCCAGTCCTTTTGTCTCTTCTCCCAGGGACTATCGTATTCTGGATGCTTATACTTGAACTCTCTCTCAGCATCCTTTAACATTCTAAATCCTACTGTTACACCCCACACATCGCTTCTGCGCTTCCATCCTCTAGCCACATAGCGTCTCTTAATATGTGTCTGCCACTGTTTATTGAACTCGGCTTCGGATAATCCTTGCCTCTGTGCTCGCTTGATTGCTCTCTGGTATTCCTCGTGGCGTTTTTGCATCAGAGGTAGCATATAAGGCACTCTGGGCGAGACACGGCTCAAGGCTCTGGATTCGAAGTTGACAAAGCCTGCTTTGCGTAGGGTATCGTACCTATTCTGCCGTCTTGTCTTATAAGCCATCTTCTTCCTCCTCGGTATGCAGTTTCTTGTCTTGGGATTGAGCATTTTGTAAATTAGAAGCGATATTATCAGCGTAAATGTCTACCTGACTACAAGCACTTATTATCGCTCCCATACAATCAAAGCGAATACTACCAGGTCCAGCATTGATGCCTAGTTGTTGCCCTCTGTCGTAATCAGCCTGAAACTGGAGCTTAGCTAACTCAGCTATCTTCTGACTATAGAAGCGGAGATTTTTCAGGTTGCTGGTTATTTCCTGTGCTGTCTGCATACTTCCTCCCAAAGCATTGCTTTCCAAGCGTTCTCAAGTCGTTTTACATATTGTGCTATTTCAAGTTCTGAGATAATAGGTTCAAACGCTCCGTTTAGTATAGCAAGTGGCGTAAAAGCTACATCTCGTAAAATTCCAAGTGATAATATCGTAATAGGTAAGCTAAAGATTAGGAAGATTATTATGGCTATTGAATACCAGATAGCTTTAATCAAAACTATGATTGCTGTTTGCATTGTTAATTCTCCTCATAAAGTGTTGCTCAACTAATAAAGCACGCTTTTTGCCTATGCCGTCTATATCAGTTATATAAACTTCTAACTCTTTTATTCTTCGCTTCAGTGCTGGAATCAGTTGATAATGGACTTTTCTGGGTAATGCTTTTAGGTTTTCAGGTCTATTATCAGTTTTGATACCGTTGAGGTGATGAATATGCCACCCACTTGGTAGGATTTGGTTGTGATATTGTTCCCAAACTAAGATGTGTTCTAGAACATAGCCACGATTGCCACTATATTTGTAGGCTCGTGGATAGTTAGGTGTCCAAACTAAGACATAGCCACTGTTATTGATGTACCTACCGCCTTTCCAATTTGGATGTTCTTTACCTATCGGATAATCTTGGCATCTACGCCCTTTGCTTTGAGCTAATTTAATAGATTCACTAGCCTTTCGGCGAGGAATTTCTGCTCGTTTCATTAACTCTAAGATGGTAGGGTCTGTTACATTAAATTTTTCTGCTATCTCTGGTATAGATAGGTGGTCATTCCAGTAAAGTTTGTATAGTTCTTCACTAGTGAGATTTACCTTACGATTTGGCTGATACCTTCGTAATGGTTTCATTGTTTGTTGTCCTTTTTAGGTATGTTCCAATATGGGCTTTTACACTTTGGACATCGTATTGGCATTTCTTCTCGTCTAGGTATCCATTCATGTTCACATCGTAAGCACTTATATCTTGGTAGTTTCATATCCTCACCTTACTTATAATAGCACACTATAGGTTAGTTGTCAAGCTCCTATTGGTATCTCGGTTAAAGTGATTGTAAATAAGTTCAGCTTTTTTCTTTCCAATACCTTCAATAGTCAAGAGATTGTCTGAAGAAGCATTGGCAATAGCTCTGATAGAGCCAAAGGTTTCTAGCACTTTTTCGCCAGTCTTACCTCTAGTGCCACTTGGCAAACTTAAAACTCTATCGTCAATATAGCCTTTGGATTTTGAACTTAATGAGTAGGGTTTTTGGAGGAGGGCATACAATTCATTTAGTCGTAAAATTGTATCTTTTACATTAGCTGTTCTTTCTAGTATGAAACCTCTCATTTGCCATCTCAGAATATAATTAAGCACCTCTTTTTTAACATGCCTTTCAAGTCCTCTGGCAGTCAGTAATTGTCCTGTGTCAGTTGTCCAACGCCAAGCGCCTTCAATTAGCATTATGCAAATCTGGTATGTCTCTAGCATCTCTTCAAGTTGCTTTCCAAAGGTCTCATTCAAACTTGATAGGCAATCCGATATAGTCTTTCTAGTAATCCCTACCTTGTCAAATTGACATGACCAAAAGCAATAGTCTCCAGACTGTAACCTTCTTTGTTGCCAGCCAAGTTCTAGCAATCTTTGTCTTATTTGTTCTGGCTCGTTCGAGTCAACTATTTTAATATGTCTTAGTTCCTCTTTCTCCATTTTAACATTCCTCATCTATTAGTTGTTTCCAATAGTCAGGGTCATACTCGTGCCAACTTTCAAGGTATTCTTGTCCATCATGTATAATGTAGTATGGTGGATAGAGAGTATAATAATCACCCATCTCGGTTATTGCATTATGTATCAGGTGTTCATAAGAGCCATCTTTCTCCACGTTTACAATAAAGCCTTTGTGAAGGGCTATTTGTTGAACCAGGTCAGTATCCAGCCCACACTTATATCTCCCAAAAGGCTGAAATGGGACTGTCTCTCTTAGCCAGTTGATGAAATCTAGTAGCTCTGCCTTGTCCTTGAACTTCCGGGGATAGACATATACTTCCTTCTCCTCAACTATTATCTCTGGAGGCGGTGCTGGAAGCTCTTGGACAAGGAATACAGGCTTGGGAAACGACAGGTTAATCTCTGGCTTTAGGCTCAGGTTAATCTCATTAAGCCGTCCAGCGTGATACCCGCATATCCCACTAAAAATCATCAAGGCAAGTAATAATGGTACCCAACCTTTCATTTATTTTAGACCTAATGCCTCTGGTTCTAGGCAACAATCCTTGCAGTAAAATTTTAGCTGAGTCCAACCCTTCTCAAACTTAGAACGACTCATACCATAATTCCTCCTTGTTATTGGGGCACCGCAGATTGCACACTTCGGTTTACTCCTCAAGTCGGCTTTGGGTGCTCCTAGCATATCAATGAACGTGCTCCTCTTTCTTTTCATTTCTTCCTCCTTTACCACGCCCTAAAGCTATAATTCACAACATCAGCCCAGCAGACATACAACACGCCTGCTATTATCAAGATTAGAGCGGAGTAGAATATTACAAATCTTTTCATCTCAGTATCTCCTCCAAACAAACTCTTCTTCCTTCCCCTAGCCAATATGACCTACTTGTTGGGAATTGAGGATAACAAGCCTCTAATTCTTCTTCTGTCCCTGCCTCTACTTCTACGAATATGTAGGGCTTCTTCGGCAAACTCCCGAGATACTTCCTGCTTATGTAATGGAAGAAGGTAATAATGAACTTGTATCTAGGCTCTACTACCAGATAGCCCTTCGCCTTCACTTTAGTCTCCATTGCTAGTTTAATCTCCTCATCGCAGCCCACCAACCTAAGCTGATAGGCTGAGTCAGGGGATTAAACCTGGGTTATGGTTACTTCCCCACCTGTAAAGGTTACATCGTTCCAGACTGTGCCGTCAGCGTTGATAACTAACTTGTCGGTGGCACCGCCACACTTGGTATCCCATACACGGACTCCTGCGGGTAACTGAACCCTTAAATTGCCAGCGGTAAAGTCCATATCCTCATACCGGATAGTGCCCTGGCGCTCTACCGTTACTCTGCCTTCAGGCAGGACAATAGCAAAGTACTGGGTTTTCTCATCCGGGATGTTCCAACCCATAGGCTCTAAGGCGAAATAGAACATATAGCCATCGTAGGCTTTCCACTTACCTGTATTGCCCGGGTCTGCATCCGCCATTTCCTCTGTGGAATACTTCCTTACCCGTACTCCATTCTTGGTTAACACCGATATATGAGCAAGGTCGCCACTACCAGAATACTTATCGTAGTAGATATGTTCGCCTTCACTGGGGTAAATAGGACTGTTGCCTTGTCCGTTGTCTTCCATATCATCTAGAGAGTAGCCTCTAGTCTTGCCGTTGTCCATTTGGGCATTCGGGTTGATTTGTGGGTCTTCGTAGTCCCAAGCGAATGCCGGAACACTAAAGGCAAGTGTAACCACCAAAGCTAACGTTAAGGCAATTATCAGTTTCCTTTTCATTTTTCTTTATCACCTCCTTTCTTATATTGACATTCCTTTAAGCCTAATCAGATAGATTCTCTCTAGGACTGGGTTGCAGGCTGTGATGTACCACTGCCATCGGCTGCGACTCTCCGCTCTCCCCAGTCTCGGCTTGTATGAGGCTCACCAATCCCGTTCGCTTTTGACTAGTTGGTCAATTGGTAAGTCCTCTTCAGTTCTTAGTCCCTGCCAGCTAGCTAGATTTACGACTAGGGGCAATCGACTCCTAGTATCTAGCGGAGGATGAGTCCCCTTACTCAGGTGATTAAATCCCTTTCAGGTAGCTGGCAAGGGCTTGCTGGCTTCCGTTGCCTACCTAACTCAATATGAGTTGGGGTTTCCGTCATTCCAGCAAGCTATTCAGTTGTTAATGCTCTCACACCAGCTCTTCTACTGTCGGTGGCTCTTCATCAGCGCCAATGAACTGAGTGCTATCTAGCACAGCCCGGAGTATCGGCTTTTTGCCCTCTTCCTGTGGTCTGCTCCACTCACGGACAAACCGAGCTTTGGCTTGAGCACCGGCGATGCGGTCAATGAAGAGGTGCATCTTGCCCTTGATGTTCTCTACAATATCCCCTTTGCCGAAGGCTTCCAGCCCACGCTTGAAGATATTGAGAGCCTGACCACGATAGCCAGGATACCAGTCAACAATCTTGCCCTTGTTTACACCCTCTTCCATGACCATCAAAGGCACTTGGTACGATACGCCCGGTGTCTTCTCACCAATATTAGCCTGTGCTTCGACCAGTAAGTAGCACTCATCGCCTGCCTTTGGTTGCCCGGTAGCACCGATTGGGATTTCGATGAATGGGCTTGCCATCGCATCATAGTCTTCTGGTGTTACCTCTAATACGACATCTCGTTCTTCTACCACTTGACTTTTTCTCCTTTCTGTATTACACTTATTATAGAGTTGACTGTCTAGCCACTGGCTAGTCTTTTTTGCTTGCTTCTATCACCTCCTTTTGCTCACTCGGTATTTCATAATTAGGATTAGTCACTAGTGTAATATGTCCGCATACTTGGCACTTCCACGATAGCATAAATGCTCTACCTGACTCTGTTTTTATGTCCTT
>Ga0209986_10005819_pt1 | contig 10159 bp, 7 predicted proteins | sample BlataG_FD_183168 | JGI IMG/M metagenome (GOLD analysis project Ga0209986, IMG submission 183168) | Deep subsurface microbial communities from Black Sea to uncover new lineages of life (NeLLi) - Black_00105 metaG (SPAdes) (version 2) | ecosystem: Environmental > Aquatic > Marine > Oceanic >...
CACGCATAAAACTCACGGGACCAGAAGCCACGCCTTTAGTTGACTTAACCATGTCACCCTTCGGTCTCAACCTAGAAAAGTCAAAACCAACTCCTCCACCACTCTTCTCGATCAAAGCCATGTTCTTGACTGCAGTAAAAATGCTTTCCAAAGAATCCTCAACTGGCAAAACGAAACATGCAGACAATTGACCTAGTGCCGTTCCAGCATTGAAGAGAGTTGGAGAGTTGGGAAGGAATTCAGTTCTCACCATCATTTCATAGAACACTTTTTCACTTTCTTTCGGATTCCGACCGTATTCCTTGTCAACCTTCGCAATGGCTCTTGCAACTCTCCTAAATGTTTGAGCAGGAGTTTCTACTGTTCTTCCCGTTTCATCCCTCAAAAGATATCTTTTCCTCAAAACTTCCAGAGCATTAACCGTTAACTTCGGCTCTTCTATCCCAAGCTTCTCTCTTAACCTCCGTATCTCCTCCTTCTTCTCCCGATAAACCTGATACTCCTCTGCAACTTTTCCATAGCCCCTTTTCTTCAAAACTTCTACAACAAGGTCTTGAGCATCCTCAACCGAAGGAACCCTTTTCTCAAATCTTTCCTCCAGAAGCCTAACAACTTCCTCAGTTACGTTTTCAGCCCTTTTTCCATTCTCAAGTTCAACCGCAACAAAAGCTCTGTGAATTGCATCCTTAATTCTGCTGGAATCGAAATCAACAACTCTTCCGTCTCTTTTCCTTATTTTCGTGATAAACATGACCTGCCCTATTCAAACTTGTTTTAATTGCAATATAAAGATAAAGCCTAAAGTCTCCATGTGAAACGCTACAGCCGTCGAGTACGCAGCAGAGACATACTGTCCGTGGAATTAGACCAGCCGTTCTAAACTATAGACTTAAAAGTGGTACTATGACACTAAAACATGATACGTAATGCCTCTCGCTTACGCCTTCAAGCACGTGTATCCCTCATGGAAACTTTTCCTAGCTCTACTAATAGGCATAACCTTAGCGTGCACGTTTTTCGCTGGAATAGACATCAAAGGAAACACAACAGCCAAGCAAACACTCGACCAGCAACTCAGCACCATCGCTGTTGATATGAAAGCCAACATTGACAGCAATGGAAAACGTAGAACTTTCCATGATTGCCTTGGGCGTCTCGAGGAAAAAGAGGAAGGAACGCGGAAAAGAACTTCTTGAAATTGTTGGCTTAACAGACCGTGCCCACCACAAACCAGAAGAGCTAAGCGGAGGAGAACAACAACGTGTAGCCATGGCAGCCGCCCTAGCAAATGACGCACCTGTTCTTTTAGCGGATGAGCCGACAGGCGAGTTAGACACTGTCAACTCTAAGATCATTGTAGAGTATTTAGTCAAGGTGAACAAAGAGCTTGGCAAAACAGTAATTATGATGACACATGACCCAAGCGTTGCCAGGGTAGCCGACAGAATATTGCGAATTGAAGACGGAATCATAAAATTGGCTCTGACCCCAACGGAAGCTATCGCAGAGGAGAAGGCCATGTCCTACGTTGACCAGTTAAGGGCGAGAATAACGGAGATAGAAACCCAACTGCAGCAGTTTGACGAAGATTTCAAGGCTGAAAAAACAGGTGGAGACGAATACGTAGAGAAGAGACAAAGCCTCAAACAAATCAGGGACAGCCTCCGTGAAGAACTCCATCGAATGGGCGTGGTAACATAACTTATCCTAAAATTTCTTTTCTGTGATTTTTATTCCTCGCTTTTCCAACTCGTTTAAGAACGTACCAAAAAACTCTTCGCTCATACCCAATCTTTCAGGGGGAACAACACCCTTTTCTTTTATCACTTTTTTAAGCATTAAATGCGCGATAATTGATGCTGGATAAGCTGTGGTTCCCGCCATGGCAGTAATTCCATGCTTCTCGTCATATCGATCCAGCATGTGATAGACGTAGCACAAATGTTTGTCATTTTTGATGCCTGAAACCTCAACTTTCATTACGACTATATCCCTGATTTCAGGTCTCAACAGCTGGCGCTCAAAGAGTTTGACCGTTAGCCTTCTTGGAGACAAGCGGGCATCATTGACACTAATTGGTTCTTCATCAAAAAACCCTAAAGCCTTAAGCAGCCCTATTTTTTCCGCATGCCCTGGATATCTAAGCGTTTTCTCCCACATGTTGTCCACGTTCTTTATTGTGTCAGGTAATGTTCTGAGGCCATCAGTGTAGAAGGCTTCAAGCACTCCCACGTTTGGAAACTCAACTTCTTCAAGTCCACTTAATGCTTCTACATCAATCATCTCACCATCTTCAACTATCCTCGCTTTTCTCGTATACTCATCGATGAGGCTTTCAGGGGACCAAGTAATAATATAGCCTAAAGGTGGTACAGGTTTTTCCGGGAGACCACCAACCATTATGCGAATAGTGCAAATCTTATCAAGCTTTCCGGCGGAATGCCCAACAAGAATGTTGCTGATACCGGGCGCTAAACCGCAGTCAGGAATAATCGTTACACCAGCTTTTGCAGCCTCGTCGTTTAACGCCAAAGGATTTTCAGCCATGTAGGAGACATCAACTAAATCTTTTCTCAGATCAATACATGCTTCTGCTAGGTGATAACCAAGTTTTCCAGGCAGAAACCCCATGGCTAAGTCAAAATCTTTCAGAGCTTTTGCTATTTCGTCACGTTTTGTTGCATCTAATTGAATCCATGAAACGTTGTTTTCACCGATTCGTTCAGCAACCTCTTTGGCTCTTGCCCCGTCTCTATCGGCAACAACAACCTCAACAGAATTCATGCTCTTAGCCAAGTCTTCTGCAGCAACAGAACCAATATTTCCACAGCCTACAACAAGCACTTTCATAAACATAGAAAAGAAATCATCATCATTAAAGTTTTTCCCAAAGCCACCGATCTTTTTGTGCAATGATGATTCTTAAAATATAAAGGATAAAATTGAAAATGTTATATACTGCCGTCTTAATTGTAAAGTCTGAGTATCATGGCTGACATTTGTCCAATATGCGGGCTTCCTAAAGATTTGTGCGTATGCGGTGAAATTGGAAAAGAACAACAAAGAATTCGTATAAGGCTTGAAACGAGAAAGTGGAGAAAAAAATCAACAATTATAGATGGTCTAAACAATAAAGACACAGATATAGCAAGCCTGGCTCAAAAGCTGAAAAATTCTTGCGCGTGCGGAGGAACAGCGAAAAACGGTGAAATAATGCTTCAAGGGGACCATCGTGAAAAAGTTCGCCAATACCTAATCAATATAGGCTATCCTGAAGAAAATATTGAACTCCAATGATCGCCACATAAAGTGAGCCCAATGAAACTGCTACAAGATATAAAAGAAGTATTTAAAACGCTAAGTTATAGGAGACCAACTAAAATATACTGCCCAAGATGCAGAAGCCCAAAAATTCATCTATCCAGCAGTCTTGATTATTGGCTGACCCCTAAAAAATATGTGTGCGAAAACTGCGGATACATTGGCCCTATAATTATGGAGCTTGAAAAAGAAGAAACATAACGCTACTAGTCAGGAATTTCCAAATGCAACTGTTTTCTCAAACTTTTGTATCGATTTCTCACAGTGACCTCTGTTACTCCTGCAGCTTCAGCGATGTCCTTCTGCGTTTTCTTCTCGTTGTTCTGCAAACAAGCAATATACAATGCTGCAGCAGCCAAACCCATGGGATCTTTACCAGCAGAAGCCCTGCTCTTTTTTGCTTCACGAAGAATTTGGATGGCCACTCCCTGAGTTCTACCGGAAATTCCAGTATTTTCAGCAATTTTTGAAACGTATGTAAGCGGGTCGGCGATGGGCATCTGCACGTCAAGTTCACGAAGCAAGAGCCTGTAGCAACGAGCAACATCCTTCTTCTCAACCAAGCTTGCTTCTGCAATCTCTCGCAGGGTTCTAGGGGTTCCGGTTCGACGGCATGCAGCATAAACCGAAGCGGCGGCAATGGCTGCAATAGATCTGCCACGCACTAAGCCTTTATCCAAGGCTTTACGGTAAATAACCGCAGCCTTCTCTTTGATTGGCGATGGAATGTAAACTTTATCTGAAAGGCGGTCAAGTTCAGCCATCGCCTGAGCGAGGTTTCTGTCAACTGAAGAGTGCACTCTTGAGCGTATCTGCCATTTCCTTAATCGCCACATCTGAAGGCGTGTGCGAAGTGGGAGTTTTCTTCCGAAGGCGTCGCGGTCAATCTGGCTTATGGCTGTTGACAAGCCCTTGTCATGGACGGAGTATGATGTTGGCATCCCTACACGGCTTCTTGATGCTTTTTCCTCTTGCGTGAAGGCACGCCATTCAGGACCCTTATCCATCATTTGTTGATTTACGACCAGTCCACAGTCGCCGCAAACGGTTTCGCCAGTATCATAGTCATGAATAAGGTTTGTGCTACCACATTCTGGGCATTTGTCAACTAGGCGTTGACGAACTTTGCTTTCTTTTTTATGCATCTTTTCTCCTCAATTAATATACGTTGTAGAACCGTCACGTTTTCGTGTTCCGCATCAATGATTCGGAATCAGAAAGCAGTACATCCGGCCCGAGTGTCTATCCAAAAGAAATGTTCTAATATATAAATTTTACGGTTTAGTCAAAAAGATCGCTTTCACAAATTTTGAATACTTACACTCACTAATAATCAGAAGGATAGTGTCAACATGATAAAACTTCCGGAAAAAATACGGAGAACCCTAGAGAAAATTGTTAAAGAAATGAGAATCAAAGAGGACATATATGGTGTAGGACTGTTTGCAAGCTGGAGCCGAGGAGATGCCACAAAATCAAGCGATGTTGACCTGCTAGTCCTTGACAAAGGTAACTTTAGTCATGAATTTGTGGAAAGAATCGAGATTAACGGTCTGTTTATAGATTTGGATCACATTCCGAAAGCATGGATTCATGGGCAGATTCCGCCTGAATTGGATCAGAAAATAAATGAGATGCAAATTCTTTACGATAGAGACTGGTCGCTAACCAACACAAAACTTTGGATGGCTAAATCTTACGGTTCATCTGAAAGAGTTGACATCAGAACAGAAGCGCACGTCGTAGAATCTGACATATACCTGAGTCGTGCAACTTCAGCCTTTTCAAGGAAAGACTTTCGAAGTTCACAGCTTTTTGCCGCGATGGCTTTAGAGAATGTTTTGAGGGTTTTGATGGAGGTTACCTTGGAACCTTTTTCAAACAGCCGTTTCATTGAGAAACTCGAAGAATCAACATCAAAGTTGGGAATGCAGAATTTGTTTACTGAATACTCAAAGATATCAGGGTTAAGTAGAGTGGACAATGTAAGCGTTGAGGACAAACTGAAGCTTTTCAAAGCAATCTGGGACGAAATAAACTTTACAGCCAAGCAAAATCCCCGCGTCCTCGAATCTTCTCATTTTGTAGTTAAGACGAAACTGAGGTATTATTTGAATCCTGCTTTTCTGCAAGGCATGATAATGCGTACGAAGTCTTTGATTAACTCTGGAAAGACAATTGAAGCAGCACATTACTTGAATAACGTATTCGTTGATATGGTTGAAAATTATGCTTGGTTGAAATCCTCAATTGGCAAGGTCAAACTGGATTATACAACTTTAGTACGGTCTTTGGAAAGCCTAGAACAGAAGAACCCAAAAAACTACAAGCACATAATAGAGTTTCTAAATTTAGGCGATATAGACAGACTTAGGGCAGCTGAAACGATAGAAAAAACTAGGAAGATCATGCTTAAGGTACGTAGGGAGAGGAAGGTTTTAATCAAAAAATACATATTAAGAAGTCAGTTCAAAAATTCTAATCGATGAAGCCCGGTGGTGTAGTGGACAAGCATAGCGGGCTTTGGACCCGCTGACGAGAGTTCGAATCTCTCCCGGGCTACCATTCAATGCCTATTTTCATGAGCAAAGCGTATAATGCAAAGTATCTTGCGTAGTATGCGGTTGTTGCGATCCAGTTGGTTTCTTTGATTTGGAGTGTTGCGTTCATTGTGTTTAGGGCGCTTATTGTTTTTTGAGATAGGCTTTTGTGAGGTTTTCGTTGGGTTGGATTATTCTGATGCCTCTTTTTCGTTTTAGGCACCAGAGTATTGTTCTATCTTTCAGTGTAGCATCTCCATAATAGGTTTATGAATGGGCCGGGATTTTGCAGTATGACGTGGTTTTTGATTATTTCTTTTATTAGAATGTCGCCTGTTCGTAGGCCGTGAATGAAATTCTTGATGCTGGACGTTTTGATGTTGATTTCTTTGCCGTAGGTTGTCCCGTGTTTCTTGATTTCTGAGAGCTGTTTTTGTTCAAGTTTGCCGAGGTAAAACAGGTCTATGTCGCTTGCTTCGGTTGCGTGGTCCTTGGCATAGCTGCCGAGAAGAATCAAGGGTCCTGGCAGATTAAAGTTTGAGAGTGCATCTGCGATCTTTTTTATTAGAAAGTTTTTGTTTAGGTAATCAATTGTTGTGAGTTCTTCTGTTACTGTGAGGTAGTGTTTTGTTAGGCTGTTGTTTGGGTTTAGTTGGTATTCTTTGTTTTTTCCGACTTTTTTGGAGAGGAGTATTCTGTTTTTTTCAAGTTGTCTCAGGTGCGGTATGAGGGTTACGTGGCTGACGTTGAGTTTCTTGGCTATGGCTCGTGCGTGGATGGTTATTGTATAGTCTGTTCTGTATAGGTTTAGTATTGCGAATGCGCGGTTGGTAAGTTTTTCTACCATATGGAAGAAATTACAACCAATTCTGCTTAAAAACTTTCCGACTGTCTGGGACGTGGGCGGGCGCGGTGAGATTTGAACCCCATCCTACATCTCTGATCAGGACTTTAGCCAGTACACACACTAATCCTCAAAGGACATCGAATCATAAACACAACTGCAGGTTCAAGGTATATATAAGGGGGGTCTAGTCACCACAGAGAACAAAAGCTCTCTCACCAAAACCACCATGCATAGGCTTTGTTCACCGCTTATATCACCCAGACACTGCCTAAGCCCGATACCTCGAGCGTTTGGAGGCCGCAGGCTGAGCCGGTCGGCCGAAACCTTCCGACTTACACCCCGACTCCATCAAACCCATCTTCTATGGGAGCCCTCGTCCCGTTAACCAAGCTGTTACCAGCCCAGCGTATTTAGGGAACGGCTGCCTATTTTCAGGAGAGGCTTCGGGCTTAGATGCTTTCAGCCCTTATCCTCAGCGGCGTAGCTGCCCGGCATCTGCCCTGTCGGACAACCGGTTAACCAGTGGCCACAACGTCCCGTTCCTCTCGTACTAGGGACCCTTTCCCCTCAGGCAACCAACACTCCCAGCAGATAAAGTCCGACCTGTCTCACAACGGTCTAAACCCAGCTCACGTTCCCTTTTAATAGGCGAGCAGCCTCACCCTTGGCCCCTTATGCAGGGCCAGGATAGGAAGAGCCGACATCGAGGTACCAAGCCGCGGGGTCGATAGGGACTCTCGCCCGCGACAAGCCTGTTATCCCCGGGGTAATTTTTCTGTCACATCCAGCCCCCACCAAAGGGGACATGGATGATCGCTAAGCCAGGCTTTCGCCTCTGGATCCCTTACTGTGGAGGATCCAGTCAGGCCGGCTTTTGCCTTTGCACTCTACGACGGATTTCTGTTCCGTCTGAGCCGACCTTAGGGCGCCCTTGATATCTTTTCAAGGGCGTGCCGCCCCAGCCAAACTGCCCATCTACCGTTGTTCCAGCGCCGAAGCACCGGTAAGAAACACAGTTGCAGAAAGACGGTGTTCCATTGTTGCCTCCCCTGGTTCCCGGAGAAACCAGGATTAACGGCTCCCGTCTACACTCTGCATCCACAACCGTATTCCAGCGACAGACTGCAGTAAAACTCCACGGGGTCTTCTTTTCCCGCTGGAAGTTCGTGGACTGTTCGTCCACGTTACGTGGGTTCACCGGGTACCAAGCGGGGACAGCGGGGCCCTCGTTGCTCCATTCATGCACGTCGGAACTTACCCGACAAGGCATTTGGCTACCTTGAGAGAGTCAGAGTTACTCCCGGCGTTTGCAGGCCCTTAGCCCGGTTGAACCCAGGTTTTAGGTACCTGTACTGGCCAGGATTCAGAAGCCGTTCACACGCTTTCGCGCTTGCGGCTTCCTATGTTTTTATTAAACAGTCGGGACCCCCTTGCCACTGCGACCTGCTGTTCCAGCCAAAGGCTAAACGGCAGGCACCCCTTATACCGAAGGTACAGGGCTAGATTGCCGAGTTCCCTCGCTTGGCATATACCCGACACGCCTTAGGTTTCTCGCCTAGGGACACCTGTGTCGGTTCTGGGTACGGTCACAAAGGATCCTTCTCAGCGCCCTTTTCAATGGCTCCAGAGATCAGCTGAACCGCCCTAAACGGGCGGCTATTCCCGCTTTCACCTGGTTCTCGCCATTACGGCACTCCCCAAGTTTATACGGTTAAACAAGGCGACAGCCTTGCTCAACCTACCCAGAAGCGTCAAGCGTTGAGCTTGCGTCGCCGCAATCGTACCTTCGTGGTGCTGGAATTTTAACCGGCTTCCCTTTCGGCATGGTCGGTTAGGCCATATCTTAGGACCGACTTACCCCCGGCTGACGACCGTTGCCGGGGAACCCTTGCCCCTTCGGCGGAGGGGATTCTCACCCCTCTTTGCTGTTACTACCACCGGGATTTTCAATCCTGACCGGTCCACTGGACATTACAGCCCAGCTTCTACCCAGCCAGGACGCCCTCCTACCGATGCAGCGCTAAGCTGCACCCTGGGGTATCGGCGGCTGGCTTAGCCCCGTCAATTTTCAGGGCCATAAGCCTCGGTGGGTGAGCTGTTACGCTTTCTTTAAAGGGTGGCTGCTTCTAAGCCTACCTCCCCACTGTCTATGGCTTATGACGCCCTTCTGGTTGACATTTAGCCAGCACTTGGGGGCCTTAACCTCAGTCTGGGTTGTCCCCCTCTCGGTCCAGGAGCTTACCCCCTGTAACCCGTCTCCCAAGGTCTACGGTGCCGATGAATTCGGAGTTTGAAAGAAAAGCGGGGCCTTTCGACTCCTTACTTTCCAATCAGTGCTCTACCCCACCGGCTGCCTCGTTTGGGACTGGGCTGCGACCCACTTCGGAGGGAACTAGCTATCACCGGGCTAGATTGGTCTTTAGCCCCTAACCCCAGGTCTGAGGAACGAATTGCACGTCAGCACCCATTCGGGCCTCCACCAAGCTTTCGCCTGGCTTCGCCCTGCCCAGGGTTAGATCGCCCGGTTTCTAGTCTCACAACCGTGACTCCAAGTCCTTTCAGACTTCGCACCTCACCAGCCCGAAGGCTGGCTGCGTGCATGTTGGTTTCCCTACGCCTACGGGCTTTAACCCTTAGGCTTGCCACAGCCGTGAACTCCCCGGCCCGTGTTTCTAGACGGAACGTGCAACCCTAGTCCCCCTCCCTCGTACTTCCACCTCACGATGGTTTCCTTTGGGAGGGATCTACCCTTCCAGGCTGCACACGTCTGTAACCGTCTGGTTTCAAGCACTTTTCACCCCTCTTCCAAGGTACTTTTCAGTTTTCCGTCACCGTACTAGTGCGCTATCGGTCTTGAGGCGTATTTAGTCTTGGAACTTGGTGTGTCCCAAATTCCCGAACCCAAACCAGGGTACGGTACTCTGGGATCCCAGCTCAACTCCTTCCAGCTTGCGCTTACGGGGCTTTCACCCTCTATGGCAGACCTTTCCAGGCCACTTCAGCTTAACTGGTGAGAAGGAAGCCGGGCCCATAACACTACATCCCCTATGAGTCTTCCTCACAGGGTTCGGTTTGGACTGATCCCTTTTCGCTCGCTGCTACTAGGGGAATCTCATTTGGTTTCTTTTCCTCCCCTTACTAAGACGCTTCAGTTCAGGGGGTTCCCGCTCCCTTTTGGGAGCACCACGGTTCCGAAGAACCGCAGTAGGAAGTCCCATTCAGGAATTCCCGGTTCTACAGCTGCATACGCTTACCCGGGACCTTTCGCGGCTGGCCGCGCCCTTCTTCAGCTCTCAAGCCTAGCCATCCTCCAGACGGCGTAGCATATCGGGCCTTGTGGCAGTATCTGTTTGGCGTTTTCGGTGAACGTTTTGCCTATGCATGGTGTCATTATGAGCTTTAAGCTCACTTTACCCTTCATTCCTCATGGTTTTGATGGGAATTGCATCTA
>Ga0209986_10005820_pt1 | contig 10159 bp, 7 predicted proteins | sample BlataG_FD_183168 | JGI IMG/M metagenome (GOLD analysis project Ga0209986, IMG submission 183168) | Deep subsurface microbial communities from Black Sea to uncover new lineages of life (NeLLi) - Black_00105 metaG (SPAdes) (version 2) | ecosystem: Environmental > Aquatic > Marine > Oceanic >...
GATGACAACGGCCGCCCGGAGTTACCGCCGGCCGGTATCCCGCCTGAGCAACTGGACAGCCTGCAGAAAGAAACCCTGGAACTGGGCTATAAAATTAGGCCGCACTACCATCCGGTGATAGTGCCTTATCTGATCAAGGGCCGGAATGTCCTGGCCCTCTGGGCTCCAGGCGGCCAGAACAGGCCATACAAGGCCCCGGTCTCCCTTGCCAAAAAGAACCTGGAATACGGCTATTACATCCGTAAAGGCTCTGCTACTGTGAAGGCAGGACACCAGGAAGAGATAGAGTTGATAGGTCTTGCAGCCCAGGTGCCCTTTGATGACCGGATTTGCCACCACGCCGGTCTGGACGACCTGCAGTTGCTCCTTATCCGCGATTATCTCAAGGAGATCGGCAGTGAGTTGTATGACCACAGTGACCGGCTGGATTTTGTTCAACTATGCCGGAGGATGCAGATCGTTGACGGCCCGGACGAAGTGGTCAAACCGCGCAATGTCGGGTTGCTGTTTTTCAACGAACGACCGGACCGTTTTTTTTCACAGACGCAGATCGATGTGGTCCAGTTTCCCGAAGGCCCGGGCGGAGACGTTTTCAAGGAGAAAATTTTTCAAGGCCCGTTAAGCCGCATGCTGAAAGAGGCTCTTGCCTATCTGCACGCTATTCTCATTGAGGACATCGTTGTCAAGCACCCTGACCGGGCCGAGGCGGATCGTTTTTACAACTATCCCTTCGAGGCCCTGGAAGAGGCTCTTGTCAATGCCGTGTATCATCGCAGTTATGAAATCCGTGAACCGATTGAAGTACGAATTCTGCCCGATCATGTCACCATCACCAGCTATCCGGGACCGGACCGGTCTATAAAACTTTCTGATTTGCAGTCAGGTGCTTTCATCTCCCGCCGGTACAGAAATCGCCGGATCGGCGAATTCCTCAAGGAACTGAAGTTAACCGAAGGACGCGGGACCGGGATACCTAAAATATTGAGGGCAATGACGGCAAATGGTTCTCCTCCACCACGATTCCAGACGGATGAGGATCGGACTTGCTTTGTGAGTTATTTTCTTGTTCATCCACTTGCAGTTTCGAAAGAGACCGAACAAGTTGGGACCAAGCCAGGACCAAGTCGGGACCAAGTCACCGCACAAGTCACCGCACAAGTCACCGCACAAGTCTTGAACTTTTGCCAGGAGCCACGCAAGTCCTCAGAACTTATGGGATTGATTGGTCTTAAACACTGGAAAACTTTCCAGGCAAACTATCTAAAACCTTTTCTACAACAAGGGTTACTTGCTATGACCATTCCTGAAAAACCAACGAGCAGTAAGCAGCGGTATGGGATTACAGCAAAGGGAAGGAAACGGCTTGAGTCACAACAAAGGACAAAATAGGGAATGCCCGTGAAATATTGGCATTTTTGGGACGGGACGGGACGGAGATTATTGCGCATCTTATCCGGGACTTTTTTCACCTGTTAAGCGGCAATGTGAGGGTCAAAACAAAGGAGATCGATTCCTGATGCCGATCCCAAATCCAACCGCTATTTTTCGGTTTATTCATGTGGATAACCTTGATATCTACCTGGAGCGCGGCGGGATTCATTCGCCTAATGCAACGCCGGCAAACGGTTTGAATTACAAAACGATCCACAACCTGGAGATCCAGCAGTCTCGGCGTGAAATGAATATCCCATGTGGTCCTGGAGGCGTCATCCACGACTATGTACCGTTCTATTTCGGCTATCTTTCTCCCATGCTGCTTCAACTACATACCGGAAGGGTGGAGGGGTATGCGGACGGACAGGATCCGATCATTTACCTGGTGAGTACCGTTCAAACTGTATTGGAGAGCGGTTCAGGGTTCGTTTTCTCGGACGGGCACGGAATTGCCAGGTACACGGAATGGTTCGATAATCTGGATCATCTCGACAAAGTGGACTGGGAAATGGTATATCAGCGTTACTGGGCGGATAATGTTGATGATATGGACAGGCAGCGCAGAAAGCAGGCCGAGTTCCTTGTGCACCGATTCTGTGACTGGTCGCTGATCCATGAAATCGCGGTCATTGATTCGGTGATGAAAGGACACGTCGAGGGGATATTGAAACGTTATCCGCCTGAAATGTTACGGGACCTCAAGGTCCGGAGAAATTGGTATTACTAGGGAGGATGTCATGATCGAAATTACGAGGGGAAACCTCCTTGAAGCCGAGACGGAGGCCATAGTAAACACGGTCAACTGCGTTGGATATATGGGAAAGGGGATTGCGCTTCAATTCAAACAGGCCTTTCCCGACAACTTCACTGCCTATCAGAAAGCCTGCAAAGCCGGACGGGTTAGGCCTGGACAAATGTTTGTACATGAGACCGGCCTAATGTTTAACCCCCAATACATTATCAACTTCCCTACCAAGCGTCACTGGCGTGGAAAATCAAAGCTCGAAGATATTCAATCTGGCCTTGCCGCCCTTGTTGAAGATGTCAGACGCTTGGGCATTCGTTCAATCGCAGTTCCACCCTTGGGCTGCGGGCTAGGGGGGCTGGACTGGCAGACAGTCCGCAGAAAGATCGAAGAGGTATTTGCCCAGGTGCCCGAAGTGCGTGTTCTGCTTTATGCGCCGGTCGGCACTCCGGACGCCAATAAGATGCCTGTGCGGACGGGGCGTCCGAAAATGACGACCGCACGGGCATTATTCATCAAGCTAATGGAGCAATACTTGTTCATGGCCTATCGCCTGACGCTGCTGGAAATTCAGAAGTTGGCCTATTTCCTTCAGGAGGCGGGCGAGCCGTTGCGCCTAAAATACGAGAAAGGCCATTTCGGGCCTTATGCAGCAAACCTGAACAAGGTCCTTGAAATTATGGAAGGGCACTTGATAAGGGGTTACGGTGACAGCCAAAAACCTGATGCTGAGATTGAACTCCTGCCCGGGGCTGTTGAAGTTGCCGATGAATTCCTGCCCGGCAAGGATTCATCCAGAAATCGCCTGGACAGAGTCTCGGATCTCATCGAGGGTTTTGAAACGCCTTATGGCATGGAACTTCTTTCAAGCGTGCATTGGCTTGTTGTTCACGATCAGCCGCCCGTGAATAGAGAAGATGCTGCAATTGATCGGATTCATGAGTGGAGTCCCCGAAAATCTAGGATGTTCAAACCGAACCATATCCGCGTGGCATGGCAGCGACTTAAGGAACAAGGTTGGCTGGCAATCGCCTCTAATCATCCTTAATAGCTATCCAATCTATAGAGGCCGAAACAATATACGCTAAAACGCCATTGAACCCAAAAATTGGCTGCAATATATTGAAGTCATTCAAGCTGTCACGTTTACAAAAATGACTATGGCGTTCTACTCCTAACGCATCTGAATCTTTTTTGTTCCTAGAGGTTTCTATGGCGCTACTCCCCGATGAAAAGTCCCATGTGGAGATTCCCTTCATTGAACAGTTGAAGGGAATGGGCTGGGAGCACCTCGAAGGGGATATTGATGTGCCGTATCTTACGGAGCGGGACAGCTTCCGTGATGTATTGCTGACTGCCAGATTACGCAAAGGGATTAAGGAGATCAATCTTGATGATGAGGGAAGACCCTGGCTTGATGACGACCGGGTGAATGAAGTGGCAAGCAGGTTAGAGCGAATAAGCGCACCCAAGTTGTTAGAAGCCAATAAGGAGGCTTATGATCTCATTGTGCAGGGGATTGAGGTGGCAGGAGACCCTGCCAGGCATGATGGAAGAGAAAAGAGCGTTGCTGTCATTGACTTTGAACACCCTGAAAGGAATGATTTCCTTGCGATCAATCAGTTCAGGGTGGATGTGCCGGGCGGAAAGACCTTTATAGCCCCTGATATTGTGCTCTTTGTTAACGGGATTCCCCTTGTGGTTGTGGAATGTAAGAGCCCGCAAATATCCAATCCCATGGAGGAAGGGATAAACCAGCTCCTGAGATATTCCAACCAGCGGCCGGATGTAGAAGAGGACGAGGGCTGTGAACGGCTCTTTTATTACAATCAATTTCTGGTGAGCACGTTTAGGCAGGGGGCGCGGGCGGCCACGGTGGGGGCAGGATATGAACATTACATGGAATGGAAGGATACAAGCCCTGTTCCAATGAGTGAAGTCGCCCCGCATCTGGGCAAAGAGAAGCTGAATAGCCAGGAAATCCTTGTTGCCGGTATGCTGCAAAAGGAGCATCTGCTTGATATTATAATAAACTTTATACTCTTTGATCAGGTAGAAGGCCGCCAGGTGAAGCTTATGTGCAGGTACCAGCAGTTCCGGGCCGTGCATAAGGCCATTCATCGGCTCAGGACAGGTGAGACAAGAAAAGAACACGGCGATGCTGATCAGCGCGGCGGCATTATCTGGCACACGCAAGGGTCGGGCAAAAGCTTTACCATGGTTTTCCTGGTACGTAAGATGCGGACCCTTCCTGACCTCAAGAGCTTCAAGGTCGCAGTGATTACCGACAGGATAAACCTTGAAGGGCAGTTGAAAGGGACTGCCGCTTTGACCGGAGAAACCGTTTATCGGGCGGAAAACAAGAACGATCTTGGCAGGCTCATGCAGGAAGACACTTCCAATATTGTCTTTTCCATGGTTCAGAAATACCAGGATCAGGCAGCCCGTGGAGAGGATGATTATCAAATTCCAGATACCCGAATGCTCAAAGCGGCTGCCCCTTCAGGCAAAAAGCAGGGTGAATACAGACTCCCTGCAAAATCGATCCTATTCCCTGTTTGGAATCTTTCTCCGGAAATACTGGTTCTTGTGGATGAAGCGCACCGGTCTCACACTAGCATGCTGCATGCCAACATCATGCGGGCCCTGCCAAATTGCGCCATGATCGGATTTACCGGAACACCCATTATCGCCGGACGAATCAGAAAAAAGACACATGAAATTTTTGGCGATTATATTGACCAGTATACCATTGAGCAGTCACAAAAAGATGGTTCCACCGTTAAGATCCTTTACGAGGGCCGCAAGGCAGAAGCCAGGATTGAGGACGGGAGGACCTTGGATCAGTTCTTCGATGATATGTTCAGATCGCGTACAGAAGAAGAAAGAGAAGCCATACGGCGGAGATACGGAACCGTGGTCAACATATTAGAGGCAAAGGATCTCATTGCCGCAAAGGCAGAGGACATGTTGCTTCACTATGCGGCAAATATTTTACCCAACGGGTTCAAAGCCCAGGTTGTAGCTGTGAGCCGGCGGGCCGTTATCCGGTATTATGGAGCTTTTGAGAAAGCCAGAACAAGGCTTCTGAAGAGACTTGAGCTGCTTGATCCGAATCTTCTGGATCTCCCGGAAGATGAGCAGAAGAATCTAGATGAAGAAACACGGTTTTTGATCACTGCCCGAAAGAATAGAGATACATTGAGGGAACTTGAATTTGCAGCAATTATTTCAGGGGATCATAATGATCCGCCCTCCTACAAGGAACACACGGATAAGAACAAACATGAAATCTTGGTCGGTAAAGATGGAAGATTTAAGAAACCATTAGCCGAGGATAAGCTCGCCATAATAATTGTAAAAAGCATGCTGCTGGTTGGATTTGATGCTCCAGTGGAACAGGTCATGTATCTTGACCGTTTTATGCAGGGGCACGAACTCCTACAGGCCATTGCCAGGGTTAACAGGCGTTACACGGGAAAGACCCGCGGACTCGTTGTGGACTATTTTGGTGTCGGTGATCGCCTGACAGAGGCGCTGGCCATGTATTCACAGGAAGATATCAAAGGGGCGCTGATCAATATCAAAGACGAACTGCCCAAGTTAGACGACCGGCACAGAAGGGTTTTGGGGCTGTTTAGCGCAAAAGGAATCGATGACATCTTGGATATTAACGCATGTGTGGATGCGTTGAGAGATGTTGAGCTGAGGGCTGAATTTATCGTCAAGTTTGCTGAATTTGCGGAGAGCATGGACATCATACTCCCCCGTCCGGAGGCCCTGCCCTATATCTATGACATGAAGGTCCTTGGATTCATCAACAAAACCGCAGCTAACCGTTATCGGGACTCACAACTCAACATCGCAGGGGTGGGCAACAAAGTAAAAGAGTTGATTGATGAACACATTGTTGCGCAGGGTGTTGACCCAAAGGTTCCGCCTATATCCATTTTGGATAAGGACTTTGAAAAGGAAGTGGGGGCCGTCAAATCCAAGAAGTCACAAGCCCTGGAAATGGAACATGCCGCCAGGTTTCATATTGAAAAACACTACAACGAAGATCCTGCTTTCTACAAAAAACTCAGCGAAAGGTTGAAGGAGATCCTTGATGCCTTTTATGACAACTGGGAAGCCCTGGCCGAAGAACTTAGAAAATTTATACGGGAAACAAGAAAGGGTCGAGAAGAAGATCAGACAGGATTAGATCCCAAGACACAGGCGCCATTTTTGGGAATCCTGCTCGATGAATACAGAAAAAAACCCGATGAACAGAAAATGAAGGATTTCTGTGAAGCAGTCGTCGATATTGTGGACCATATCCGGCAGGAGGTCAGGGTGGTTGATTTCTGGCGAAGCAGGCACGCGCAGGACCTGTTGAGAACGTGGATCATAAACGAAGTGGATGATCGCAACCTTATTCCTTTTGAAAAACAGGAGAAGCTTGCGGATCGTTTTCTGGAATTGGCAAAAGCGCTTCATTTGAGGCTGATCAGATCGTGATGACGATGACAATGGGAAAGATAGACGGTTTTGAATATAGACTGAAGAGATCTAACCGGACATCTATGGGGATTTCTATCGAGAGAGATGGGGCCGTTATGGTGAAGGTTTCCCATCAAGCAGAACTGAATGACATCGAGAACTTTATTTCTGAAAAGAAAATATGGATTTATCAGAAACTTGCCCAAAAGAAGGCCCTGAACAGAGAAAAGCCAAAGAGGGAGTTCGTTAACGGCCAGGGATTCCTGTATCTTGGCAAAAGTTATCGCTTGAAACTCGTTGAAAACAATGGACAGTCAAGGCCAAAGAAGCTGCGAAACGGCACGGCCGTCTCTCTGAAGCAAGGGTATTTCCAAGTGCCCGAAAGTGAGAAGAAGAACGCGCGGCAACACTTCGTCTCCTGGTACACGGAAAAGACCGAGAAGAAGCTGAAAGAACGAATCCCACGGTATGACAAACGCATAGGTATTCAGGTGGAAAAACTTCGGGTCTCCGACCTGGGCCATCGCTGGGCCTTATTCAGTCGACATAGAACCATCAGTTTCAATTGGCGTGCCGTCATGGCGCCCATCTGGGTCTTTGACTATATCCTGGTCCACGAGCTGGCGCACATGGTGGAACGTCCCCATTCCAAGAAATTCTGGCGGATCGTGGAGAGAATTATGCCGGGTTATGAAGAACAGGCTCGTTGGCTCAATGAGAACGGGGCGGATTTGGATTTGTAGTCATTGTGAGCCCTCATTTGAAGAAGGGTCGATATTGGGAGTGTATTGATTCAAATTTCTTTCTTGTTTCGGCGACCGAAATTTCCTGTCATTTTGAACCTTGACGGCGTTGTCATTGGAGCCAGATCGTCCAAATCGCTTGAGAAGGCATTGGGGGCAATAGCGGTCATTCCTGAAAAATTCTATGACATGGTGGATTCCACCGGTGAGGGTTGGAGTCTGTTCGCAGAGCGGATGGTCATTTCGCCATTGACGATTAAGAAGACGTGGTTCAAAAAGGAGATCATTGATCTGTACAATAACAGAAAAAACGCCCGTAGCGAAGACGAAAAATACAGTGAGAAATCGCTTTCCACTAAACGTTTCGACCGCATAATGAACGAAATTGTCGATCTGTTGGAAAAGTGATCTTGAAAAACACGACGGGATCGTATGGCGGGATTCGGTGGAAAGCGGGACGCTGGTAAAAGAATAAGTTGAACTGATTTCGGGTTCTCCGAGGAAAGAGGCGAGGCTGTTGTCCGGGCTGATGCTTTTGAGTTTACCGAGAGAGATATTAAGTTTCTTACCAGCGCCTCCCGGAGACTTAAGGTAAGTCTACAAAATGCAGATTGGAATCGAAACTACAACAAACCTAATTTATGAGGGGCAGTCATATTGGGGGCATGCTAGCTGGCCATCTCCCAACCTTATACCATCCGTTTTGACCAGTTCAATTTCAGAAGATTTAACTCCCCATGGAAATCATGATGTCAAGACCTTCCCTTTTGTTTTTCGAGAAGATGCGTTTGATCCTGTAAGCCGGGTCAGGCGGGGAAGGTTTTATAAGAAAGAAAGTCAACAGCCCAGGCAATGGCAGGTTCATCCTCATCCCGCAATGCCTAAAGAAATCCGGGAAACCAACAGGCATGGTGTCATATCCAAAAGCTTGGCAACGTTCATTTCGTTCTCTTTTCGGACTGAAATAAAAGAGTTCGAACCAGATCAACCACTCGTTCTGATGGGTCTGAGTGATGCTTTTACCGTTTGGACGGTTACCTCGGTTGAGAAGACAGCCACCGGAGAGGACGTTGTTTCCTTGAAATCTAGACAGAGTTTTGGTGTCTTGCCAAAGCTGCTTTTACATAATATCCCGGAATTGCGACGCGCAAAGGTTCAGGAGACAATTCAAATGCTCACAGAAGAGATTTATCGCGCTGGACCTGAATCAGTGATCGATCGTACTCGTGATGCAGCCGCCGCTATTCTGGGGACCTATGTTGAGCACAAGAAGATTGCCAAGTATGAATTGGATCTAGGTCCTTTGATAAAGAAGCTTGCTACTGAGCCCAAAGTGGAGAAAAAACAAATCGTAACAAGCGCATCGGAAATTATCCGGATTTTTCATGCGAGGGTGAAACCGTCTGAGCAAGAAAAGCGTCGTACGCGCCAGATTGTCGAACAGGATGCTGAGCTGGCTGTTCAATGTGTCGGTGCAATTCTTTGCGATCTCGGCTGGGCGAAGTGGCAATACTAGTTTTTGCTTTCTGAATAGGTGAAGGAGGCAATGAAATGGTGGAAGGAAAGAAATTATCTCGATCCCGTGCGTTAGCCGCAAAAGTCATCTACGCTGCTTTGTCCATTCTTAGAGACAGCGGCAAAGAAATGCCTATGCGGGATCTAATGGCTCGCGTTAAAGAGCAGGTCGATTTTGACGAGTGGGACAAAGAACGGTACGAGAAATCAGGCTACATACGTTGGGAATCAATCCTTCATTTCTTTAGCATAGATTGCGTCAAAGCTGGCTTTCTCATAAAGAAGAAAGGGGTGTGGTACCTGACGCCAGAGGGAGAAGAAGCCCTGAACCTGGGACCGGTTGGCTTTTTAGAAGCAGCCGTGAAAGCTTATCGAAAATGGAAATCGGAACAACCCGTGCCCGTTGTTGAAGAGACCTCTGAAGATGAGTCTGAGGAAGGCGCCATGGATTTCGACGAGATCGAACAAATCGCTTTGGAGGGTTTCGAACGATATATTAGCAAGAAAAACCCCTACGAATTTCAAGATCTGGTGGCGGCTCTTTTGAGAGGCATGGGGTATTTCACACCTTTTGTAGCCCCTAAAGGAAAAGACGGTGGCATTGACGTACATGCCTATCGCGATCCTCTGGGTACCGAGTCTCCGCGAATTAAGGTACAAATCAAACATCGTGAGGCTTCCGCAACGGTTCAAGAAGTCAGACAATTGATGGGGCTTCTTCAAAAGGAAGGAGATGTCGGGATGTTTGTTTCCACAGGAGGCTTTACGCCGGATGCGAAGACAACGGCAAGGAGTTCACACATACATGTGGAACTTGTCGATCTACAGCGATTTATTGTCCTGTGGCAAGATTTCTACAACAGGATGGCGGAGGAAGACAAGAGCCTTCTGCCTCTTACTCCCATTTATTTCGTGGCAAAAGAAGATTAGGAGAGATTTTGTGGGGTGAAGAGAGGCTTTGGAGGTTGAATCCTTAGCCCTGACAAATTTTGCTGACGGGGGGGAGTTGGGGGACGTCCAGAAAGCGCCGGGATAAACCGGCATAGAGTAGGGGATGAAAGAGCCCTACATGAAAGGAGTAGCTGAACCATCATGGCCCCGAGCTATGCGTCGATGACCAGTAATGGCATGGCGAAGCGTTAGCAGGGGAAGCGTAGGCCAGCCATTGAGCTCCGAAATCACCTCTCCGGGGTGCCGACTTTGTTGGACGATAGGGAAGGCAACACGGTGTATGTCGTTA
>Ga0209986_10005821_pt1 | contig 10158 bp, 4 predicted proteins | sample BlataG_FD_183168 | JGI IMG/M metagenome (GOLD analysis project Ga0209986, IMG submission 183168) | Deep subsurface microbial communities from Black Sea to uncover new lineages of life (NeLLi) - Black_00105 metaG (SPAdes) (version 2) | ecosystem: Environmental > Aquatic > Marine > Oceanic >...
GCTGCTCGTGCTGTTGGACAGGCAGTTGCTACAAATCCGTATCCTGTTGTTGTTCCCTGTCATCGTGTCGTTAGAAGCGATGGTGACATTGGAGGTTATAGCTCAGGCGTGGAGAAGAAGATAAGGCTTCTGAGCGCGGAAGGAGTAGAAATTAGAGAAGGAAAAGTGGTGAATCTCAGGGAAGCTCTTTTCTCTCATATATTCTTGAAAAGAGAAAACGAGGACACATTGCGATTCGTAACCGACCGAATGTTAGGAAAGTTAAGCACTTGGCTGCGTGTCCTTGGACACGATACTGTTTACGCTGCGGATATAAAGATTAATAAAGACGAAGAAGACGAGGATAAAGCCATTGTCGCTTTGGCAGAGCATGAAGCTCGGATATTACTCACTCGAGACAAAAATCTTGCATCATCTGCAAGGAAAAAAAGTGTGCAATGCGTTCAAATAAAAACCGACGATGTGATGGAGCAATTAAAGGAGCTGCTTCGTCATAACATAAACATAAACCTCGAACCTGTTCCGGTCAGGTGTAGCGAGTGCAATGCGAGGATAAGGAAAGTAGAAAGAGGGGAGGAGGAAATACTGAGGAAGAAAAGTTATGTGCCAACGAGAATGATCGGAAAATGGGATTTCTGGGTTTGTGAGCGCTGTGGCAGGATATACTGGGAAGGAAGTCATTGGAGGAATATGCGTGAGAAGTTAGATCAGTTGAAATGAAAACTACCGAAGAACTATATCGCATACAGGAAGAAATCGCATCAAAAGCGATAATAGAGGATAAACTTAGCCTGGAAGAGCTAAAATTAGTAGCAGGTGCAGATCAAGCTTTCTTCTACGAATCAAAACACGATACCGAAGTCAAAGATAGACAGGAGAAAATAATATCTGCGGTTGTAGTGCTCGAATACCCTTCCATGAAGCTTGTCACTTATTCTTACTCGGTGCTGCCTGTGGATTTCCCTTACATCCCCGGTCTTCTTTCCTTTAGAGAAGCGCCAGCCATAATAAATGCTTTTAACGCTTTGAAAAACAAAAGCACGCCCGACCTGTTAGTAATAGATGGATGTGGAATAAACCATCCGAGATTTGCAGGTTTAGCCACGCATGTAGGTGTTACTTTGAACATTGCGACAATAGGCGTGGCAAAGAACCTTCTGTGCGGCAATGGTGAAGTGCCAACCGAAGAAGGCGAAGAGTGCGTGCTAAAATACAAAAATATAGAAATCGGCTACTATCTCAAGAGTAAAAAGGGCTGTAAGCCAATAATCGTAGCGCCGGGACATAAAATATCGCTTAAAACTTCGCTGCGGCTGATAAAAAATTGCATCCATAAGCACAAACTACCTGAACCCACACGAATTGCTCATCTATATGCAAATAAGATAAAGAAGGAATTTGTATAGGTGTCAGATTTGAGGTGTTTCAAGCGGATTAGCGGTTTGGTTTGGTTTTTTAGCGAATAGCTAAACCGCTAACATGCTAAGCCGCTAATCACTTACACCTCATACTCTCGTCATAGCTGAAAAATTATCGCAATCACCGAACCAACCATTATCAACGCCATTAATATGCCTATTATCGCTCTCTGCCATCTCCCACTACTTTTCTCCTTCTTCCTGTTCACTCTTTTCTTTTTCACCATCTTCTCTTTTTTTCAATTCAAGAGTCTTCATAGAAAAATAAAAAGAGTAGAGTTTTTAACCTGGCAACTCTACCACTTCAATTATGTTGCATCCTACGCTCTCTACATCAACCGTGACTGTTTCCAATACTTCTGCAATGTCCCTTTCCGCTCCATGACCGTTGAAAGTCCAGACAGCAGTATCGCTGCTGATAATGTCGCTTGTGACAGGGTCGGATAGCTGACTGTGCCATGTGTATGTGCCGCTTGATATGTCCGGCAATACAAAGGTCGCAAAGGACGGATTGGTGTATTCAAGACCTGCGGGCAGGGTGATGGAAGGTTTGTGCATAAGCGTATAAGTCCACGGGTAAGTGGGCATCTCCAGCCAGATGTCTATGCCAATATCCTGTGGAGAATCAAGCGGATTTGCGACATTTAGGCCAAGGTACATGGTGTCGCCCACACGGTAACTGTACTTGTCAGTTGAGATAGAAATACTCGGTTTTCCTGCGACTATTTCTACGGTTGTGGTGTCACTATGCCCATCTGCATCTTCAGCTTTAAGCGTGTATGTCCCCAGAACAGCGTCAGTGGTATCAATTGTCGCTGTGAATACCCCCTGGTCTGCTGTTGGCCATTCAACCCCTATCACCACGGGTGGCAACTCCGCAGGTCCTTCAATCGTCCATATTGCAATCACTGTTCCAGGTTCTCTGTTTGTTGTGCCTGTTATTTCTAATGGCTCTCCAATTGTCACGCTTTCAATAGGCTCGAATCTAACATAAGGCGTCTCGACCTCGAATGTAAGCTCTACGAGCAAATCATCACTTCCTGCTACGTTAACCGTATGATCCTTGAGTAATGTCACGATTTGATCCTGACTTTTGCCTGCAAACCAATCCGTAGGAATCCAATCTAATTCGCCTGCTCCGATACCCAAGTCTCCATACTCTGCATCACGCCCTGGTGAAAAGACCATTGTTTTCCATGTGCCCAAGTCTAAACCTTCTGTCATTTCTATTTCTTCGCTGAATTCATCATCGGTTACAGAACTCGACATTATCTCAAGTCCATTCAAAACGCCTAAGCCTGGATCCGCAGCAGGATATCCTTCTGGACCGACAAGAACTATATCCACGTCATCTGTACCGGTTGCTATTCCTTCTATTGTGTACGCGTCACCTTCTGCAACCTCATTCCTCGGCTGCTCTGCGGTAAGACCTGGTGCCGCTAACCATATAATCGTTGATCCATCCTCGTCTATATCCTCATAGTCCTCTGGGTCTTCAGTATCCACTTCGCAATCAATATAAACATCTATCCAGTAAAAACCTATTGTCAATCCCGATGTATCCCATTTCACTTCAAATTCATTGTTCTCATCTACTGAAACATCGTCAAATACCAAATTTGCATCCTCTATAACTATGTCAACTTCATCACCAGCGCTTACAGCTCCTTTAATCGTAACTGTTTCTCCGATCACCACACTTGAAGGCATATCAAAAACTACCACGGGTTTCACAACTTTTACGTCTACCTCATCGTCATCCTCTGGTACAACAGCATAGTCAGGAACAAAATCTGGATATGCTGGAGTCGTTGTATCATACACTTTTATCGTGTATGTTCTCTCGTCTGCACCTGTTGTGGAAATCTTAACATCGGCGATGCCATCGCTTCCTGTTTTTATCCATGCTGCCAAATTTGGTGTTGCTGTTGCCGGATATGCATCCCCTGCTGTGTCCAATGCCTTAACATCATACGTATCTTCTATCGCTGGTGGTGCTGTTACATCCACATTGGTGACTATCAGATAATAGTAATAACGTGGATATCCACTAACCATTAATATAATGGACTCTCCTCTACAAACTGTATCTTCCGCAGCCTCTATTGAAAGCTCATACGACCTAACTGTGAATTCATAGTAAGGGGATCTTACATCAACTTCGTTACATGATGTTATATCTGATGTTATCTTTACTTTATATGCTCCCACATCCCAATCAGAAGTGTCCAACACAGACCAATCATCAGGAGTAATATCTATCTCTGAAGAGTCCGCATCTACTACTTTTTTCATCTCGATCCCATCAGGGTCGAACAGCTTTATTTTGATTTTACTCCAGCCACTTCCATCACTGGCATTCATAAGACCTCCGAAGTTTGGTCTGGCACGTATCGTTATCTTCGTTCCTAGTGGAATGCTTTTACCAACAATGGAATCCATGGTGCCCTCAATAAATACATCACCTGTAATTTCTGGTTCTTTGATTGTTAAGTAGCCTATACAAGCGTCAGTGGCATTTCTGATTTCATAACCTCCTTCCTCGACACTGTGTGGTATACAAAAATCGAAAGGGTCTGCTATGGTGATCGTTTCAATTACATCTCCATCTTCTACCTTCTTTAAGCTTACTGCATCTGAATACGCCGCATCAAAGTGTAACCAGTGTTCACCAGTAAAAAGGGTATTACCACTTATAATGCTGCCGTCTGCTTCTCTCTTCGCTCCTGTTGGCTGCGCACTCGCCAGAGGCACAATCGCTGTAAAGACCGAAGCAAGCATAATCACGGTCATTGCAATGCCTATTATCGCTTTAACTCTTTTCATCTTTGCGTTCATTTTTTCCTTTTTCACCTCCTTTTATTTTTAATATTTACTCCAATATAATCGCTACATTCAATCCTTATAAATTTTTCGGTTTGGTGGCACACTTTGCCATTCCATCACGAAAAAAAGAAAAAAGAGCAGAGTTTATGACTGCCAACTCTGCTCGTCCAATTGTTTTATTTTTCCTTCTGCTATTTGTTATTCGCCAAAATCTATAACAACGGTCGTCTGTTCCAGTACTTCTGTAATGTCCTCTGTTGGCGCTACTGTAGTAACAAATTCCCATTCTGCGATGTCTTCGCATATTATTTTGCCTGTAATTGGGTCTGATAGTTGGGCGTACCATGTATAGGTGCCACTCGCTATGGATGGCAGTTTGATTACCTTGAAGTTGGGATTGCTGTAGTCAAACCCTGCAGGAAGAGTAACTGTTGTGTCTATCAGTGTGAATGTGCCGCCTGTTGGCAGTTCTAAGTATATATTCAGGTCAACACTCTGAACGGAATCTAACGGGTTCTTTACGTCCAGCCCAAGGTGCATTCTATCGCCAGCTTTGTATTCGTATTTATCCGCGTAGATAGATATTCTTGGCTTTTGCAGTATCAAAGGCAGATTATCCTTGTTCGTGCCTCCTGAAATGTCGTATGCAGAATCCCCAAGTCCATCGCCGTCCAAATCATCACCTGCATAATCGCTCCAGTAGTTGCCGCCGAGATAAGGTCCGCCAATTATGCTCGTTCCATTCATTTTTGTAATGTTCCAGATGTTGTTTCCAGTATCATAAGCGTTGTTCGTGTTATTGAAGTAGTTGTTGTAGATGAGATTGTCATTGCTTGAATAGTACGAGTAGACGCCGTAATAGTTGTCTAATACATCATTACCAGAAATATTACAGTGATCTGCATTGTTTAGATATATTCCTGCCCTCTCGCTTCCGGTTGCACCTTCCACCGTGAATCCGTTTATACACACATAATATTTGGCTACTTCAAAGACATGATCGTTAGAATCAGATGCCTGAACAATTGCGGAAGCAGAACCATTTTCTGTTTGGAGGATTAAACTTTTGCCAATGTTCACGTTCTCGGCGTACATGCCATCACGCACAATGATTGTGTCGCCAGGGTTTGCGGCATCCACCGAAGCTTGAATACTTGTGTAGTCATCAGGTATGTGGATAGTTTTAAACGGATTTCCGCCCCAATAATCTTCAAAAGGATAATAATCCACGGCACCCGCATCTGTATCAATATCAGTGTATGGTTGTGAACCATTCGATGGATTTCCTGTGCATTTGTGATCCGACCAGTAGTTTCCTCCGATTATTGGACCATTATCCCAGTCGTTGAACCCTTTGTGATCGTATGCTTGTAGAGTGTTGGTGATGAGGTTGTTGTGGTAGAGGAGGTTGTTGCCAGAATAGTAAAGGTATATTCCTTTATCGTTGTAAGAAATCGTGTTTGCTGTGATGATGTTGTTTATGCTGGTTGATTCGAGGTGGACGCCGTAGTTGTTGTTCGATGCGATGTTGTTAGTGATGTTGTTGCTGCTTGAAGAGGACAAGAAAATACCGTCACAGTTGTTCAAGTTTACGGTATTGTCCATGATTTTGTTATTGGGTGAAGAAGAGAGGTAGATGCCGTGGTCATAATTCGAACTTGCGGTATTATTCGTGATGATGTTGTTGTTAGATGATGAAGACAAATAGATACCATGATCATAATTGGAGTTTGCAATATTGTTTATGATGATATTATTGGAAGAAGAAGATAAGCGGATGCCATAGTGGTCATTTGAGCTTGCAATGTTGTTGGTTAAGGTGTTGTAGTTGCTTGAAGAATACAAGTAGATGCCGTAGTTGTTGTCAGATGCCTTGTTGTTTGTAATATTATTGTTGGATGAATAGGACAAGCGAATGCCGTAGTTGTCATTTGAGTTTACAATGTTCCCATCAACCAAACAATCATCACACGAACTCAAATAAACCCCATAATCTCGATCAGAAGCAGTATTACCAGAAACAATGCTATAATCAGAATTGGCTAAATAGATGCTATAATCGCCGTCAGAAACGATATTATTCGAGATATTGCAATAATTAGCGGAACTCACATAAATTCCGTATGCTCCACTCGCCACCGTCCCGGTCACCGTAAAACCACCGACCGTTACATTATCCGCGGTAACATAAACGACCTTATCAACAAGCCATTCTCCATGAATAATTGTGTCGTTGGTATCTTCTCCTTGAAGTGTTACAGACTTCGCTATATTCACCACACCGTAATATGTGCCGTTATAAACGTAGATTGTGTCTCCATTATTTGCGTCACTCAGTCCTTCTTGAATCGTGTCCCATGTATGGTTTTGTGGGTCGTCGGTAAAATCATCGTCTACATAGATTGTTTTTGGGGGCGAATATATAACAAAGTTAGCATCACTTGTGTCAGATCCTGTATTTCCTGCAGCGTCATGTGCAACTACCTTTACTCTACATGTCGTTGATGGTGTATCAGGAACAGTCCAAGTATATACTCCATCATTTGCTTCACCAGTTGCAATGGTATATGGATATGTTGCCCCACCATCTGTTGAATAATAAATATCAATAGATGTCACACCCACACGGTCTATTGCTGTCCATGTGATATCCTGTTGGGTGGTGGCGGTCCAGTTTTCTCCACCGTTTGGTGAAGTTACCGTTACTGTTGGCGGCACTGTATCCGCCATTGTGATATTGACTATTTTTATATCCATAGGATTTGCACTGAATGTTTCCGATACAATATAAGTTCCATTAGGGTCTGATACATTAACTATGAACGTGGAAGGCGCATCAGCAGTGCCTACAAGCACATAGTTATATATCGCCGGACAACCTATTCCCGCTTCTGTTAGTGTTGTCCACGGTTCATCTGCGTATACTTCATCCAAATTCTCCATTGATACGTTCCATCCATCAGGCACAAGTGTCCCATTCGCGTATGTTACAATACCTTGAACTGTTACAGGCAAGGGTATTGCAGCTACCATCGGCATCATTAGTATCAAAGTAAGAGCTACTGCAAATACCTGAGCTATTTTTATTCTCTCTCTTATTTTCATACTTATCACCTCCTTAATATATCCAATAGAATGTTGGACCAGCTCTGCAATATACGTATCCTTCTCCCGGTGTAAAATCTATGAATGTGCCATACCATCCTCCCGAATAGTAGTATACATATTCCCAGCCTATATCTGGTTCCCATGCATATATCCAATCCCAATCGCATGGCTCGTTTATTATAGACAGACTTGCAGATTCCGTCTTTGCATATCCAAGCAGATTCCAACCTTCGTATATCGTGGTGTTTACAGAGGTTAATGGTGTACCGGTAACAGAGATATTGAAATCTGGACCTGCCCTATTATACAGGTATCCCTTTTCAGGCTCTAAAGTAGTTAACGTTCCTTTCCATCCCGACGAGTAACATGCATATTCCCAGTTTAGCCCTTGTCCAGGTTTATCCGCATATATCCAATCGCCATCTGCTGCTTGACCTGCAGGAATCACAGCTTCTATTGATACGTTATTTGGCATCAGGGGGAGCGATATCAGGTTCATGCCAGGATAGAGTGTGATGTTGTAAGTTACCAAATTCACTGCTTCAACCGAAACTGTGGTAGTATTGTAATTCCCGTAAGTATCCATAGGAACTACTGAAAAACTATAGGTCGCTTCGGCAGGTGGTGTTAAGTCGTATTGGAACTCATACATTTTCCAGGCTAAGGTGTCCTGGATGTAACTCCCGACTAAACTCATCGAACCAATCAGAGTTGCTCCATAATATACACGTACCTCATAAACTTCACTCTCTTTGTCTGCAGCGTCAATGGAGAAGGTAACCTCAGTAGTCTCGCCAACTAATATCGTAGATGGTTCAACTTCTGCATTTTTGAATAGTGGCTTTCCTTTATCCATGAGAGAAAAGGTGCTATCTGATTCATCCTCTACCGTGTTAGCTTCGTTATCCGTCGCCACTGCTTTTATCAGATATTCATCTCCTACGATAAGCCGCCCAGTTGTATCCCAGGAAACATTCCATATTCCGTCCATGGTATCTCCAGAAGCTAAGCTACCTGCTCCTATTGTGTTCCAAGTAGTTCCATTATCAGCGGAATAAGAAAAGTCTACGCTGACTACTTCTGTATCATCTGTTGCACTTGCACTTACTTCTACAATGTTTCCTATCGCAATCTCTTCTCCACCGTTTGGATATTCCACCGTTACACATAGCATCGTAACTGTAATGTTGATTATACATGTTTCAAGAAGATAGGCGGTGAATGTTTCAGTGCCTGTATAGATTTCGGCGGGGTCTGATGCGGTAATCACAAATGTGCTTGTAAGCTGAGCTGTCCCAGTCACAAGATAGTTAAAAGGAGCTAATGTCGAGTCTGTTGTAGTTGCCCATGGCTCACTTGGATAGCATTCATCCAAATTCTCCAATAACACCGTCCATCCATCTGGCACAAGTGTTCCATCTGCGTATGTTACGACACCTTGAACTGTTACTGGACCTGGTTGTGCTGCTACATTACCACTTGCAACTACCACAAAGACAATTGAAATTGCCAACGTCTTCAAAGCGATTTTATTTTTCACCTTTTTATCTCCCCTCCCTTTTAACATTTACTCCAATTTTATCGTTGGTAATTCATCACTTATAAATTTTTCGATTTTGCCTGCATACTTTGCCTTTTCATTACGAAAAAAAGAAAAATAGAGTAGATTTTTTTAAACTTGGCAACTCCACTCCTTCAATTTCTTTTGTTATCTCTTCCGCGATTTCTTCTGATGCTTTGCTTTGAGACTCAACATCTGGCATATAAATCCAAGTGGTGGAATCCACACTTACTACTTTTTTGGTGGTCGTATCAGTCAACGAAACAACATGGCACCCGCAGAAGCTTTCTGTGCCCCAGTTGCCCACAGGTATCGAAACTGTAAACGTCTGGTCATAACCCGGAGGAAGATTTACAGGTATTGCTGTCATCTCTGCCCAGAGGTCATATTCCGGTATTCCAAGGTGCCATTCAAATGATAGCTTCTGAATATCATCCGTTGGATTTGATATGCGAATGTTTACCTTCATCACGTCACCAGACGAATACTCTTTTTTGTCGGTAAAGACGAAAAGTGGTTCAGGCGGGAGTATTTCTACCGTTGTCGTATCCATATTTCCGTCGCCATCGTCTGCTTCCAGTGTATAGGTTCCCGGAATAGCATCAGTGGTATCAATTGTCGCTGTGAACACTCCTTGCTCCGCAGTTGGCCATTCAACCCCTGTTATACAAGGTGGCAACTCGGTAGGTCCTTCAATTGTCCATATTGCTATCTCTGTCCCGGTCTCTCTGTTTGTTGTTCCAGTTATTTCTAATGGTTCTCCAATTGTCACGCTTTCAATGGTGTTAAATTTAATGTAAGGTATCTCGACCTCAAAAGTAAGTTCCACGAGTAAATCGTCACTCCCTGCCACATCAACTGTGAAATCTTTAAGTATTGCCACGATTTGGTCTTGAGTCTTGCCTGCGAACTCCCAGAGTAACCATTCACTCAAAGCATCAGCTAACTCACCTGCTCCAACACCTAAGAATCCATACACACCATCACGCCCAGGAGAAAAGGCCATTGCTATCCATGTGCCTGTATTCACTCCCTCTGTCATTGTTATATCTTCACGGAATTCGTTGTCAGTTACAGAACTGGAGACTATCTCAAAGTCATGTAAAACGTCTAAATCAGGAGCCCAATAAGGATACCCAACAGGACCTACAAGAACTATATCCACCTCATCCACACCTGTTGCTGTTCCTTCAATTGTGTAATCGTCATCTTCTGCAACTACATTTCTTGGCTGCTCAGCGGTAA